>SDBV01000141.1_pt1 | contig 89188 bp, 70 predicted proteins | sample 2277081 | NCBI WGS metagenome assembly SDBV01 (sample SAMN10402039, study PRJNA504765) | marine sediment metagenome | isolation source: marine sediment core GS10_PC15, 223 cmbsf | place: Arctic Ocean: Southern Knipovich Ridge | collected 2010
CGATCTGTCAAGGAAGCACTGGCGAGAAAGTCGTGTAACTACTTGATCTTACATATTTTACGACATTCTGGGCCTCTGGAGCCAAACCAGGCAAATCGCGGTCGGGTTCTTCTAATACCTTCACATCGACACCAAGCCCCGATATCTGTTCCAGCCGGAACCATCGAATCAAAGACTGGGCATGATATCATGGGCATGTGTTGTGTGGGGGAACCAACCTTCATTACGTGGCTTTTCATGTATACCTTACTACACGACGATAAGAGATGGTTTTGATAGGATCGATTGCGAGCGTCGCGAAAACCAGCGGGGGAGACGTCTGAGGTGATCTGTAGGCCTTGGAAAGAGGGATGGTTTCTCGTCGAACAGCATAAGCATGCTGAAATGTCTGGCAAGATCGCCGCTGCATGGGGCAATTGCGAGTTTGACGCGCCCTGTCCAAGAGAGGAGATCCTCCACGGTATTGCGAACCATGACCGGGGCCATGTGGATTGGGATGCCCGTCCCAGGCTGAATGGGGCAGGGAAACCGATAGGCTTTCTGGAGCTGACTGTGGGCGACGCCATTTTGAATTGGGAGGGAAGTGTCGAAGAGACGGCCTCAGTTTATCCTCTTGCCGGTCTCCTGGTGAGTCTTCACGCAGAGAACCTGATGGAGCGGAGGCTGGCGCTCGTGCGAGACGATTCGGACGAAAAAGACTTGCTGGTTCGGTTTCTCAAGTCCCAGCGTTCCCTCCAGGAAGAGCTCCGCCCTGAGTGTGTCGGGCATTGGCAGGAGTCCTATCCCGCGATCGACCGTTCCGTCGAATTCGGTTTCAAGCTTCTTCAGACGTGCGACTGGCTTTCTCTTCTTCTTTTCGCAGGTCCTATGTCCAACACCACCCTTCCGACCGCCCCCCGGAAACTGGCAGGTGAAACAGCGTCTGTTGTGTTCACTCCCGCCGAATCCTCCTCTGTCCGGCTGGACCCCTATCCATTGGAACCTTCGTCCCTGTCCGTCAGTATTGAAGGAAGGTATGTCCCCAGCACGCATTTCGAGTCAGAGAAAGAATATCACCTCGCGCTGGCAAATGCGGAAAAGGTAGCCTTAATGTTTACACTTCAATCGACCGACTGATTGGGGATGGATGACGGGGTGTGAGATCACGGGTGTTTCGTCGATTGATGCCCCTGAGGAAACGAGCCGGATACTTGTCGATGAAACACTTGAACACGATGTTGGAGTAGCCGGGCTGGCCGCAGAAATCCTATAATGTAGAAAAATGAGACAGGGGATTTACTAAGAACCTCCAACAGAATGAGCTACAGAGCACACAGAGGTCACAGAGAAATGAAGATTTCCTAAGAACAATCCTCGGTGCCCTCTGTGGCAAAGCTCTTTTTGTTATAAGCTTTTGAATAGCATGAGGGACTACTCGATACCTTAACTCGCTGGAGTCTTAACTGTGGCAAACACACCTGACACCACGTCAGATTCCCGATCCCCGGATGGTAATCCGGGTGGATCGAGCGACCGGACGCCGCCCTTCGTTTCCGGGGTAAAAGGGTTCTCTGATCCGGAACTGGCTCGCTCGTTCAAGAACGGCAAGGTCCGGGCGGCAGTAACCCGGGCACGAAAACTGAGAAAGAACGACTCGTCCTTCTCGGGGATTTGCGAGGTTCTCGTGGGATTGGAGGATGGGCTCGATCGGCTGAACCGCCTGATCAAGGGCGGAGAGGTCCTTAATCAGACTGAAGCGCAGATGGCCATCGAGCAGTCGGATCAGCTGATCCAGCGGGCTAAGGGGATCAATATGAACCCGGCTGAATTCGTCAGCCTTCAGGGGATCCTCCAGCTGCGGCTCCAGGAAATCCGGGCGACCAGCATGCTTCGCTCGCGTCCGGGTGATCGAGCGGTCGGCCTGCCCCAAAAAGCCACGGGCCGGAAGGGGCCTCAGGCGATACTGGACGTTCTGGCGGTGATTCTCGTCATTGGGCTGATTGTTGTTGTGTTGGGAGGGGCTTACTACTTGCTCTTTGTGCGGTCCAATGTGGGAACAGAATGGGTTGGGAAGATTCTAAGCCCAGAGCCGGAACCCACGCCCGTTCTCGTTGTCCCAGCGCCGGTCGACACTCCTGTACCCATACCTGTCGAAGAAATCAAATCGCCACCGACACCACCGGCGGCCAGAAGGTCTCGTCCAATTCCTCAAGGAATTGACGAGGTGCTCCGGCAGGAACAGATGCGGGTCCGAGAGGCCATGAGCCCGGAAACACCCGTCGCGCGCGCCTCGCCGGATAGGAGCGCGGAAAGAACGGCCATCGTCCGGGAGGACAACGTACGGCCCCATGTTGTGCCCACCCCGGCCCGGCTCGCGGAAATCGAGAGGGAAATGGTCCGATTCGAAGGGGGATCTTTCGTGATGGGAGACGCGAGCGGACAATACCTTGACGCCCAACCCAAGTGGGTCCAAGTTGACCCCTTTTATCTCGACAAGCACGAGGTGACCAACGCCCAATATACGAAGTTTCTCGAATACATCGAGGCTACGGCCGATCACAGCAAGTGCCACGAAGCGGAACCTCCATTCAGGCATGTCCCTGGGACGGACCTGGACCTCTGGCTTCGCCGACTGCAGGGGAAAGAAGACCATCCGGTGGTTCACATCAACTGGTTCGATGCTTACGCGTACGCGAGCTGGGCAGGGAAGCGTCTTCCCCTCGAGGCCGAGTGGGAGTTTGCGGTCCGAGGCGGAGGGTCCCGTGGGTATCCATGGGGAAACACAGGTCCAGACGCAAGCCTCGCCAATTGCGCATTTCCTGGTTCCGAGTTAAGAACAACCCCCGTCGGAAGCTATCCGGACGGCCGCAGCCCGGAAGGTCTTTACGACTTGGCCGGGAACGTGTGGGAGTGGTGCTGGGATGCCTTCGAAGAAACTCCATTCCGCGTTTTCCGGGGTGGTTCCTTCGCGACCGTCCCCGTCCATCTGAATCCCACTTTCCGCGGACGGGACTTCCCTGACGGCCGGTCCAACTTCACCGGCCTTCGATGCGCAATGAATGCCGAGTAGGTGAGAAATCGACGAGGCAAACTCCTGCCTCACTCGTTAAAAGAACCGAACGAATTGAATACCATCCCGCAACAAATTGAAGCGGCTTTTCGAATAAAGAGGGTTGATCACGGATGAGTTCTCCCGCGTTGGCGTTGTTCGACATCGACGGAACCTTGCTGGATTCGGCGGGGGCAGGGGGGAGGTCTTTCCGGCTGGCGCTCAAGAGCGGGTTCGATATCCAGGATGAGCTGAAGGATATTGGATTTGCGGGCCGGACTGACCTGGCTATCGTGGGGGATATATTCCACAGGCACTCGATCGACCTGTCCGACAAGAATTTCCAGCTTTTCGAGCATGAGTACGTAGCCCACCTCCGTGAAGAGTTGAAAAACGGCGGAGGGAGGGTTTATCCGGGAATTAAAGAGGTTCTGCAAGAGTTATTGTCCCATCGCGACTGTCACGTGGCGCTGCTGACCGGGAACTATGAACGCGGCGCCTGGCTGAAGCTGGAGCGGTATGGCCTGAGGGATTACTTCGAGATTGGCGCGTTCGGGAGCGACCATGAAGAGCGGAGTGAACTGGCTGCCCTGGCGCTTTCACGTGCCGGGGAGAAATTCGGGATCGATTTTGAAAAATCCAAAGTGTGTGTCATTGGGGACACGCCGCTCGACATTGAATGCGCGCGCCATATCGGCGTCAAGGTGGTCTCGGTAGCGACCGGCATTTTCTCGCTGGAGGAACTCGCCCCACACAGTCCGGATGCCCTTTTTGCCGATTTCAGCAACCCCCAGGAACTGGTGGACTGCATCGTGATAGAATGACGGGAAGGCTGACGAACTCGGGCTTTTGGAAGGAGGTCAATCAAAATGAAGATCGGAAGATATCAAAGACATTTGGATGCTGCCGGAAAACCATTCTGTTTCCTCTGTGCCATTTCGACGATGGTCCTTCTATTCGCTTCCTCACCAGTTCTCGGTCAAGCGGGTATCACTCCTTTGGAACTACTGGACAAGATACATGAATCCAGGGCTGCTCTGCCTCCGTTTGTAACATCAGTGGAAATCTTTGTTGACACTGTATACGAAGACTCTTCAAAACCGCCACGGCACCAAATCGTGAGTGAGGAGTATAGAACTGACGGAAAAAATGAAGAGCTTCTGCAACAATGGCTCAGAATGGAGGATGGAGAGAAGGAATTGCGCCAGGACTCTCGAATGTTCATGGACGGGAATAGCTATGTGGCCACAGATATTAGGGTAGGGGAGTTTAGCGGTCTGCCACCATTATATGCAGTGTACTCCACTGAAGAGAGTCAGATCTCAACAATGGCTACACGACGGTGGGGAACGAATATCGGCGAGATTTTCCAAGGAGTGGACAAGAGACCTTTCTACGAGGGCCTTAAGGATTCGCCGAATTTGCGGGTCAGCGAGACTATGGAGGAAATCGATGGTTTTCCTTGTTATCTGATCGAGGGTACTACCAACAGTGGGAATCACAAGGTCTGGGTCGACCCGGAAAATGGGTACAACGTGAGAAAGGCGATTGTGGAACGGAGAGGCAAAGAGGTTTATCGACTGGACGGAGTTGAAATTGAAGAAATTGAAGGTCATTTTCTTATGACTCGGGCAACAAGGAAGAGGTGGGGAGGCTTATGGGGTGCGGGTGACAGAATAGACGTGCAAACCAGTCAGGTTTCACGCCTGCGCACTTCTTTTAGTCCCGATTTTGAAGCCATGCAGGCATTCAGACCCGATCTAGTTATACCCGAGGGGACCAAGGTGCATCATCTGGACATGCCACGTGAAGTCAGGTATGAGTGGCGAAATGGACGAGTCCAAAGGCCAACTCCTATCGGGGACGCTGCTGAGGTTCTTGAATCGGCGCTCAACCGTGCAAAGGAGCGAAATAGGAAGGTCTTCGTTCGTGTCGGTGCTCCGTGGTGTAAACCGTGCCACGCACTGGATGATTTTCTCTCCAAACCGACAATCGCCAATATCTTGGAAAAGGATTTCGTGCTGGTGAAGCTTGATCTGGATCTGATGACGGGTGCCCAAGAGGTAGTCGGCAACATTCGCAAGCCGTCTGAAGGGCAAGGAATTCCTTGGTTCGCCTTCTTGGATGCCAGTGGCACAGTCCTGAAGACGTCAACAAAACCGGACGGGACAAATATCGGACTTCCTGTCGATCCCAAGACGGAAATTCCGTATTTTGTGAAGATGCTGATGGACTCACGGATGAACATGAGCCGGAATGAGATTCAGCTCATTGAGGACGAATTGACCGACTTCGGGAAAACATTAGCGGGGCAATAGTCGGGAGAGTCCAATGGATGCTGAAAGAATAGAGCCTAGGGTGACCCTGCCGCAGGCAGGAGAACCCTGGGAATCTTCAAGAAAATGATGGAACCCGCTTGTGCGGGTGACGGAACCGGGGATGGAACGTTCCGTCGCCCCTTTCAGGGGCTCTTTCTACACGCCCACTGCATCCCAGGGTTCCGCGCCTTCGGCGCGGTCACCCTGGGCTTTAATCCGTCGCCCCGCTAGGCGGGGCTGAAATTTGCTTAACTTAGCGCCATTCGAATCTGACACAGGATGAACAGGATACAACAGGATATGTTAACCGCAGGATGCCGTATTCTTAGCCGGCTATTGCCCTAACCCTTGTTGTCGGTCTCTCTCCCTTGAGCCTCAATTTCGTTCAAATCAGCGATATCCATTTCGGATTGGAGAGTTGTCCGGGCGTGGGGGATCTGCTGCGCCGCGCGGTCAGCTGGATCAATGGGGAACTCGATCCGCGGTTCGTGCTTGTGACGGGAGATGTCGGCGAAAACGATCTGAAAGAGGAATTGGAGTCAGCCAGGGAAATCCTGGATGGTCTCCGAGTTCCTTACCGGGTCCTTTGCGGAAATCATGATGGGGTGGAGGAGGGGAACTTCCAGCAGGTTTTCGGCGAGCGGTTGTTCCGGATCGACACGGAAACTGCGCGATTCCTTTGCATGGGAACGGGCGCGGGTCTTTATGGAGATATCGGCGATCGGGAGATTGAATGGCTCGAGGAGGAGCTGGCGAAGTCAGAAATCGGCCCGTGCGTCCTGGTGACGCATCATGCCCTGACCGAGCAGGGAGATGGGCATTTGATGGTGCTTGCCGAGCGAGGGCGGGTGCTCGAGGTCCTCAGGCGCAGCTGCCGGGTGCCGCTGGTTCTCTCGGGCCATGAGCACGCCTTTTCCCTATCTCGACAGGGGGATACATGGTTTGTAATCGCCCCGCCATTCGTTGTCGAGCCACATCAGTTCCTCTCTTACGAGCTTTCACCGACGATGGTCCGAGTGCAGGTATACGAATACGAACCAGACCAGGATTCTTTCATTTCTGTTGAGAGTTTCTCCCTGTCACTGGAGGGAGAACAGGGGAAGACCTATTGAAGACTGCAAAGAAAAGAGAACACCCGATTGCGGCTCGGCAGGAGTCCTTCGGCAAGCTCAGGGCAAGCTCTCGCTCTCCCATTCCACTCATTCGGTCGACCACGGGAGGGCGAAGCTCCCGCTGAGCCGTCGGACTCAGCAGCAATCCGGCCCGCAGCAATCGCTGGAATCCGGCTCGATGGTCACGTCGTAGTCCTGCCCTTTGGTTTCTCCGGCGTGGCGATGGCGTTCGCGCTTACAGTTGAAGGACTCCGCCTCATCGAGGGGGATCTCTTCGTGGGGCGGGACGGGGATGACCTCTTCTGAGTATGGCGGCCGAGAATAAATATGGTAGGACTTGTCGCAAACCGCCATGCGCTTTCCCCGAACCAGGGTGTGCCCGTCGTCATCCGTGACGGTCCGCCAGGGGCCTTTGTAGATGACCGCCTGATTCCGTTCGAGACACGGTCCTTCCTTACCCCTGTAAGCGATTACGGTTACGGAGCGAAACTCAATGCCGTCGACCACGGCCCACGGCTTTTCCTGACGGGCGGTAATCTCGATTCCGTAGAATCCGGCCTTCTCAAACACCTCCAAGAGGGCATCTTCGCGGAAGGCGCCGGATATGCAGCCTGACCACAGCTCCGGGTCTTCCTTCAGCTTTTCGGGCACATCTTCATCACTGACGATGTCTGAGATGACACACCGGCCTCCGCGCCGAAGCACGCGGAACATCTCGTCGAAGAGCTGGTCCTTGTCTTCCGGCTTGACCAGGTTGAGGACGCAGTTCGAGACGATCACGTCGACAGTTTCCTCTTCGATCAGCGGCTCATTCCGGCGCAGCCAGTCGGCGCGGTCCTGGGTCTTCATGTAATCGGTGGCGTTTGAGATCGGATGTTCCTGGATGTAACGTTCGAATAGATCCAAATCGAGCTGAAGGTCCTGGATCTTCCCTTTGTGGAACTGGACATTCTGGTATCCGATTCGCGAGCCGACCTCTTCCCGGTACTTCCTGGCCAGAGCCAGCATATCGTCATTGAAGTCCACACCGATGACCTTTCCTTCCGGGCCGACCACTTGGCTGGCGATGTAGCAGATCTTTCCTCCGCCCGATCCGAGGTCCAGGACTGTTTCCCCTTCCTTCAGATACTTGGAGGGGTCCCCGCAACCATAGTCCCGCTCGAGAATCTCCTTGGGTATGACCTTGAGATACCTGGGGTCGTACTCGACCGGGCAGCAAAGCTTGGCCTGCGGTTCGGCCGCGCCCTCAGAATACCGCCTGCGGACCGCTTCTTCGACGGAACGGAGTGTGTCGCCGTTCTTCAGTGTGGTTTCCATGAATGAATCTCCAGGTCGGAAATAGTCACCGGGAGGCGAGAATCCCTCGACGCTCCCGGAGTATAGTTAACAGTTTAGTCGATTTTTTGCCCTAAATCGTTCCATCAACCGGCCAAAGATCGAGCGAGAAATCGAAACGAAACGGGGCAGAATTAAGGATCAATGAACTGCATTCCATTTCCTTTTGACCCACGCAATAAGAAACCGCTATAATATAGGTCGCCTCGTGCTGACCAATGCAGTTTCTTTCCTGAAAACAACTCAACTCTAGAAACGGCAACCCTCATCCAACTTCCGAACTATGCGATACATTTCACACACTGAACGCGAAAAACGAGAAATGCTTGATGCCATTGGGGTCGGATCTATCGACGACCTCTTCGGGGATGTGCCGCAAACTCTCCAGCTCGATTCCCCGCCGGATATCCCGGCCGCTCTTTCCGAACTCGATCTTCGCCGCCACATGGAGCAGCTTGCTTCCCGGAACCGGAACCTCGAGGAGCGCCCCTGCTTCCGCGGGGGGGGGATTTATGACCACTTCATCCCTGTGGTGGTGAACGAGGTGGTCAATTTCGGTTCGTTTAAGACGTCTTATACCCCTTATCAGCCGGAAATGAGCCAGGGAATGCTCCAGGCGATCTATGAATTCCAGTCGATGATTTGCGCCCTGACAGGGATGGATATCGCCAATGCGTCCATGTATGAAGCGGGGACATCGCTGGCTGAAGCGGTTCTTCTCGCGTGCAAGCGAACGAAGAGAAATCGGGTGCTGGTCTCAGGAGGAGTCCATCCAGAGTATATTGAGGTTCTTCGAACCTACACTCAATTTCAGGAAATCACGCTGGAAGTTCTCGGGCATCAAGGTGGCCTTCTCGAACAGGCTGAGCTCGAAGAGAAGCTGGGCGAAGATTTGGCATGCCTGGTCGTTCAGAACCCGAACTTCTTCGGGCTTATCGAGGATGTTTCCGGCCGGGTGGCCGAACAGGTTCATGGAGCGGGAGCCAAGTTCGTTGTTTGTTGCGACCCGATCTCCCTGGGGATTTTGAAACCGCCCGGAGACTACGGCGCGGACATTGTGGTGGGAGAAGGACAGGCCCTGGGCAACTCTCCCTCGCTCGGCGGTCCTACCTTCGGATTTTTCGCCATCAAGCATTTCGGCCTGGAAAGACGGGAACGCCTGCTACGGTTCCTGCCGGGGCGATTGTCGGGCAGCACTATTGACTCGAAAGGCCGGGAAGCGTTCACGCTGGCCATGACTTCGCGAGAACAGCATGTCAAGCGCGAGAAGGCCAGCTCCAACATCTGCACGAATCACAATCTGAACGCTATTGCCGCGACGGTCTATCTCACGTTGATGGGAAGCGCTGGATTGAGAGAAGTAGCCCGACTCTGCCTGCAAAAAGCCCATTTTGCGTTTGATCGCTTGAAAGATATTCCCGGCGTGGAATCCTTGTTCCCGGACAAGGCGTTTTTCAAGGAGTTTGCCGTAAAGCTTCCCAAAGAAATTGGGCAAGTGAACGCAGGTTTGTCGAAGGCGGGGATCATTGGCGGACTGGATCTGTCGAGGTTCTATCCGGAATACCCAAATACCATGCTCATTGCTGCCACAGAGAAGAGAACACGAGAGCAAATTGACCAGTTTGCTGCAACGATTGCGACTTTGTGCAACGGAGGCCCTTAAAGCGAGCGCCCGATGGCTTTTAACCTTCCCGCATCATTGATTTTTGACGAATCCGAAGAGGGCCGGTGCAGCCATCCTCTGCCTCAATCGGATGTTCCCGAACTGGATCCGGAACAAATTCTCCCACCGGATACCCTTCGCGAGGAATTGCCCCTGCCCTCCGTCACGGAACCCCAGGTGGTGCGTCACTTCGCCCGCCTTGCGAAGAGGAATGTCGGGATTGACGACCTCTTCTACCCGCTCGGCTCCTGCACCATGAAATACAACCCCAGGGTGAATGAGTTGGTAGCGTCCATGCCCGGTTTTGCCGCTCTTCATCCCTACCAGGACGAGCACGATATCCAGGGTGCATTACAGGTGATGCACGAGCTGACTCAATACCTGGTCGCCATCACGGGCATGTCCTATTTCTCGCTGCAGCCCGCTGCGGGCGCCCACGGGGAGCTCGCATCCCTCATGATGATTCGGAAAGCCCTCGATGCGCGCGGCGAGAAGCGCCAGGTCGTGCTCGTTCCCGACACGGCCCACGGCACCAACCCTGCCAGTGCCATCACGTGCGGGTTCAAGGTGAAGCAGGTTCCGTCCAATTCGAAGGGCCAGGTGGATATCGACGCCCTTCGAAACATGACGGATACCGATGTGGGCGCGTTCATGCTCACTTTGCCGAATACTCTCGGCCTCTTCGAACCGGATATCGAAGAGATCGCCAAGATACTCCACGATGCGGGAGCGTTTCTTTACGGGGACGGGGCGAATTTGAATGCCTTGTTGGGGCGCATCCGACCCGGCGACATTGGTTTCGACGTAATGCATCTCAATCTCCACAAGACCTTCTCGACCCCTCACGGTGGAGGAGGCCCCGGCGCCGGACCGATCGGAGTTTCGAAGGAGTTGGAACCCTTTTTGCCCGCGCCCCTGGTGAGCCGGAGAGGTGAAGATTATGCCCTGGACTGGGATCGGCCTCAGTCAATAGGAAGAATGCGCACCTTCTATGGGAATTTCGGGATGCTTGTCCGCGCCTACACGTATATCCGATCGGTCGGCCGGGAAGGTCTGAGAGAGATCAGCGATGCGGCGGTGCTGAACGCCAACTATCTGAAGGCCGTGCTGAAGGATCATCTGCAATTCCCTTATGACGCTATTCCGATGCATGAATTCGTTGCCGGCCCGCCGCCGGAATGGGCCGAAAAGAAGCTGTCCACTTTCGACCTGGCAAAGCGGTTGGTGGATTACGGTTGCCATCCTATGACCATCTACTTCCCGCTGGTTGTGGACCAGGCAATCATGGTTGAGCCGACGGAGACGGAGTCGAAAGAAACACTCGATCATTTCGCTCATTCGCTCATCGAGATCCTCGAAGAAGGAAAGCGCGATCCCGACCTTGTCCGGACTGCTCCCCACCGTGCGCCTGTGTCGCGGGTGAACGTCATGCGCGCCGATAGCTGGCGTGATTTCAACTGGTACAAGCGCACCATTCGGCGAACCCAACTTCACGAAACGCATATGCAGTTAGGCGCGCAGATTTTCGTGTTTGCGGGGTGGCAGATGCCGCTCTTCTATTCGTCTGTGGATGAAGAACACATCGCCGTGCGCGAGCGCGCCGGGCTGTTCGATATCAGCCATATGGGAGAGATCCGAGTCGAAGGTCCGGGGGCGGAAGACCTCATCAGCCATCTCGGTACGAACAACCCGAATTCTCTCGCCCCGGGAGAGGCCCAATACACCTTCCTGTGCAATGAGAGGGGAGGGGTACTGGACGATGTCTTTCTTTACAGGCTCGATGCAGACCGGTTCCTATTCGTTGTCAATGCGAGCAACAGGGAGAAAATATTCCGATGGATCCGCACTCAGGCGCGAGGAAAACCTGTAACGGTATTGGATATCAGTCTGAAGACGGCGCTCCTGGCCCTGCAGGGCCCGTCCGCGGAGACGATCCTTTCCTCATTGATGGCAGTCGACTCTTTGCCGTCGCCGCGGAACCGGATCGTATCGGGAAAGATCGCCGGGATTCCAATACTGATCTCGAGAACCGGGTACACAGGTGAAGACGGTTTCGAGACCCTTTGCGATTGGAACCGTTCCCAGCGGCTATGGAGGGTCTTGCTGGATGCGGGGAAAGATGTAGGTCTGGTTCCCGTGGGACTGGGTGCGCGCAATACCTTGAGGATTGAGGCGGGATTCGCCCTCTATGGCCATGAAATCGACGAGGAAACCTCTCCTCTGGCCGCCACTGGAAAGCCGTTCGTCAAGTTTGACCACGAGTTCATCGGGCGGGAGGCGATAGAGACTCAGAAAGACCAGCCGGGAGCTCCTCGCCTTATCCGATTGGCCTCCGAGGAGGAAATGGCCATTCCGGAGGAGGCCGATGTCCTGCTCGAGGGCCGGAAAATCGGTCATGTCACTTCGGCCGCCCACCTGCCGGGAACGGGTCGGCAAGTCGGAATGGCCCGTCTCGCAAATTCCGGCACGAAGGCCGGATCAACGATCCAAATACAAGGCGAGTCCGGCCTGGTCACGGCCGAGGTGCTCCCCCTCCGCTTCAAGAAGCGGAAATCCACTTAAGTACAGTTCCGCACAGATGAGTGTACAAACCGTTGTGAATGCGAAGAGAATGTGCTCCAAGGGATGTCTTGAGCGGTTCGACCGCCCCGAAGGGGCGTACGCAAGTAGCCTGGGGTGTAGTTCGCCCCAGGCGAACGAAACCCCAGGTCCACGATGCATCCCTCCCCGCGCCCCGGAGGGGCGCACGAGACCGTCCATGACACTCCATCGTGTGCGTCCGCCCCTCCGGGGCGGGAAGAATAATCGGGATACTTACCGGGGGTTCCGTCCGCCACGGCGGACTCCACCCCCGGCTACTCACGTTTGCCCCTTCGGGGCAACAATGAACCAAAACCGACGCTCCGTTGTTTGTTCGCCTATCTCTGGGAAGTTGCACTAAGATCCCGATTGATCCGCAATCGCCGCAACACATCAAGTCCACCCCAAGAACCTGGATGATCGAAAAATCGTGATGGACTCGATCCGGTACTATGTCGCTCTGGGCATGCTGATCAGCGTCACTCCGATGATTCTTTTCTGGCTACTCATTCACCCTTTTGTTCAATTCTGGCGCAGGATAGGTCCCGGTCGAACTTACCCAATCGTGGCCATACCCATATTCTTTGGAATGGTCGCGTTGTTCCTTGTTCGCAAACCCTTGCTGACCATCGAGTACGGGACGAATTATCCGTTGGTAATCTGCGGGATCTCTTGTTATGTTGTTCACGTCTTTCTCGGTGTCTTCATCCACAGGCAGCTAACTCCAAGCCTGATTTTGGGGCTGCCGGAGTTGGCGCGGGAGCGACACCCACAAGGCCTCGTGACCGAAGGGATCTTTGCCAGGGTGCGCCATCCCCGGTATATCCAGTTTCTGATTGCCTTGCTTGGCCTCTCCCTGTTCTCGAATTACCTGGCCTGCTACGTCCTCTTTGCCATTTGGCTTCCCGTGATCTACCTCATTGTTCTGCTCGAAGAGAGGGAACTGCGCGAACGGTTCGGCAAGGAATACGAAGAGTACTGCCGCCGGGTACCCAGATTTCTGCCGAAATTTGGAGGCGGTTCCTGAAGGATCGAGGTTGCCGCCGGCATCACGTCTTGACTTCCCAAGGCCGCCCCCATTAGACTCTCATGTCATTGATATTTGGGGGATTACATCAAAATCGCACCGGTGCAATTCGTCCATTTGGGCGAGATAGCTCAGTCGGTAGAGCAGTGGACTGAAAATCCATGTGTCGGCGGTTCGATTCCGCCTCTCGCCACCATTGAAAGTTAAGGACCCGCGATTCCTCGTGGGTCCTTTTTCTTGTGGGGAAGCGAATCGGAAGAACCACCGATCTTCACCGAAGGTTCGGGGCTGGCTGAACCAACCCCTCGTATAGCTTCCATGGTTCCGCTACGTTCTTGATCATCTGATCGACTCTGTCAATAAGCAAGCAGTCTGTCCGGCTTCATTCCCTGCCCCTTTTCAGGTCTGCCAAGGGATGTCGGAGCTCCCGCCAGGCCGTCGAACTATCCCCACTTCCTCATTTCCTGCACGATGCGGAATTCCCCTTCATTTCTCTCTTATTGAGCACTGCAAAGATAAGGGAACATCTGTGACCGGCTCGGCAGGAGCCTCGCCCTCCCCCCTGCCCCTTTTTCAGTTCGACTCGGGAGGGCGAAGCTCCCGCTGAGCCGCCTCTATTCGGAAGTCATCTTTCGTTCCATTTAGATTGCAGTCATCAATAGGCGCGCTTTGTTACAAACATTTTACAATTTATTTTCCGGCGATGTGGTATATGCGAGATAGAAACGTGGTGCATCGGATACCAAATATGGAGGATCTAGACCATGTGGCCCGCTAGAAAATCTCGGTTAACCATAAGCCTTCTGCCAATTCTACTTTTCCTTTCAGTGCAAGCTGCCGGACAAATCGCGACGCCGCCGCATGAGGGAGGTATGGGTTACCCTGGCAGGCCATTCGCCTCCAATGTGATTGTTCCCCAGACACGGTCCTTCTCGACCGCCGGGCCGGGGGGGATACAAATCCAACAGGTCGATGCCAATGTGAGTATCGTCGAGCAGGTGGCGACAACCTCCCTTGACGTTAGCCTCCGCAACCCAACGGGTTCGCGGCTCGAAGCGGAGCTGCTCCTTCCGGTTCCGGAGGGAGCCGTGCTGCGAGGATTCGCGTTTCAAGGGAGCGCGACGGAACCCACGGCGGAGATTCTTCCGAAAAACGAGGCCCGCCGGATTTACGAGAGCATTGTCGCCAAGATCCGCGACCCGGCTCTGCTGGAGTTTATCGGCTACAACCTGATCCGCTCGAGCGTGTTCCCGGTCGAAGCGAACGGGACTCAAAAGGTCCGCATCACGTACGAGAATCTGCTTCCCGCGGATGGAGATCGCATCGACTACGTGCTCCCTCGAAGCGAATCCCTGGAATATACCGTTCCCTGGAAGGTCGCGGTTCGCATTCGGGCGAAGAGGCCGATTTCAACGGTCTATTCCCCCAGCCACGAGGTGACTACTGAGCGTCCGACAGAGAATTCCGCCACTGTGGCAATGGCCGAATCTTCCGCCGGCGAACCCGGCCCTTTCCGTCTTTCCTACTTGATCGAGCATAACGGCGTGACGGCATCTCTGATGGCCTATCCCGACCCGAAAGTCGGGGGAGGTTATTTCCTGTTATTGGCGGGTCTTCCGGCAAAGCGGCCGGACGCGAATGAACAACCGGCGATTAAACGCGAAGTAACGCTGGTCTTCGACCGGTCGGGCAGCATGAACGGCGAGAAAATCGAGCAGGTTCGAGAAGCCGCCTATCAAATCCTTGCGGGGATCGAGGAGGGAGAGGCGTTCAACCTCTTCGTTTACAACGAAGCCGTCGATGCCTTCTCGGAGGGATCGGTTCAAAAAACACCCGAAAGCACCCAGCGGGCCCGTGATTACCTTAAGAATGTGAACCCGCGCGGAGGCACCAACATTCACGACGCGCTGGTCGAGGCGCTTCGTCAGCCCCCCCGAGAGGGCACGCTCCCGCTTGTCCTCTTCCTTACCGACGGCCTCCCTACTATAGGCCAGACATCGGAAAGGGCAATCCGGGACGCCGCTCTCAAAGGCAACCCGTACAACCGCCGGGTCTTCACCTTCGGGGTGGGCTTGGATGTGAACACGCCGCTTCTGAACTCCATTGCTTCCGAGACCCGCGCCACCCCGACGTTTGTGCTTCCAGGGGAGGATGTGGAAGCCAAAGTCGCTCAAGTCTTTAGGCGTCTGGCGGGGCCGGTCTTGACCCGCCCGGAACTGAAGACCGGCAGCGGCCGAACGCAGGAGATTCTGCCCCTGAGGTTGCCGGATCTGTTCGAAGGGGATCAGTTGATCGTTCTGGGGAAGTATCTGGGCGAGGATCCCCTCTCTTTCACACTGACAGGCAATTACTTAGGCAAGGAACGGACTTTCAAGTTCCAATTCGGGCTCGACAAGGCCACGACCAAGAACGCGTATGTCCCGCGGTTGTGGGCCAATCGGAAAATCGCCGAGTTGATTGAAGGCATCCGGAAGCTGGGAGGAAACGGCAGCCCGTCAGTGGCTGTTGCCTCTGCCGTCCGCGATCCCAGGATTAAGGAACTGGTGGACGAGGTGGTCCTCCTTTCGACCGAGTTCGGCATCCTGACCGAGTACACGGCCTTCCTCGCCCGGGAAGGGACGGACCTTTCGGACTGGCGGGGTAACTTCGACCTGGCGGGATCGAACTTCGCAGTCCGCAATCCTATTCGCTCGGGCATGGGCGCGATGTTCCAGGAAGAGAACATAATAAGAATGAAAGGGCAAACGTTCGCAAATCCGGTTGCCACAAATAGATTCTTGGACTCAAGAATGAACTCAGTGACCGTTTCTGGTGTCCAACAAATGAACGACCTGGCCTTTTACCGGAATCAAGGCCAATGGGTCGACAGCCGGCTGGCAAACAAAGGGGTCCCGATGGCCCCGACTAAGGAGATTGAGTTCGGTTCAGAGGATTTCCAGAAGCTTCTTCGCCGCCTGGTACAGGAGAACCGCAACGGAAGCCTGGCGCTGAAAGGCGACATCCTGATGCAGGTTGACGGCGAGACAGTTTTGGTCAAAGGAATGCAGTAAGAACGAAAGGAGATCACGACATGAAAACGCTGAGAAAATCAATCCTGGCCTGGGTCCTGGCACTTCTCGTGCTGAATCCGACCGGGGCATTCGCCACAACCGAAGCAGAGAATACACCGCTTGTCCAGATCGCCCTTCTGCTGGATACGAGCAACAGCATGGACGGGCTGATCGACCAGGCCAAGGCCCAGTTGTGGAAGATTGTGAACGAGTTCGTCACGGCCAAGCAAGAAGGCAAGCGGCCGGAGTTCCAGGTGGCCCTGTACGAATACGGCAACAACTCGTTGCCCGCCGGAGAGGGGCATGTGCGCCTGGTCCTGCCGCTGACCACGGACCTGGATAAGATCTCAGAAGAACTGTTCGCCCTGACGACGAACGGTGGGCAGGAGTATTGCGGCTACGTGATTCAGTCCGCTGCCGATTCTCTGGATTGGAGCGACTCGTCCAGCGATCTGAAGGTGGTATTTATTGCCGGAAACGAGCCCTTTACCCAGGGAAATGTCGATTTTCGGGTTGCGTGCCGAAAGGCCATATCGAAGGGAGCAACGGTCAACACCATCTACTGCGGAAACTACGAGGCAGGGGTCTCGACGCACTGGAGGGATGGCGCCCTGGCGGCGGATGGGACATACATGAACATTGACCAGAACCAGAAGATTGTCCACATCGACGCCCCGCAGGATGAGGAGATCGCCCGCCTGGGCAACGAGCTGAACGACACCTATATAGCGTATGGAACCGATGGCCGGCGGGGATTAGCCAATCAAATGGCACAGGATTCGAATGCAGCATCACTGGCGCCGGCGATAAACGTCCAAAGGCAAGCGACAAAGGCATCGGTACAATACGCCAATCCCAATTGGGATCTGGTTGATGCCATTGAAGAGAGTATCGTCGAACTGGACGAGCTCCCGGCAGATGACCTGCCCGAAGAGATGCGGGCGATGAGCGAGGAAGAACGGAAGGTCTATATCCAAGAAAAGGCAAAGGAACGGAATCGCATTCAGCAACAAATTCAAGAACTCAGCCAGGAACGAAAGACGTTTGTCGCAGAAGAAATGAAACAGCGGAGCGAGTCCGGCGAGGACACGCTGGATCAGGTAATGCTCAAGGCCCTCCACGAGCAGGCGGCCAAGAAGAACTTCCGGTTCGACTGATTCAACCTTGAGTGCCCACTCTTACTTGAGCAAGACGAAGAAGGGAGACGTTAACATGAGACAATTCAGCACATTCGTGATCGCCCTGGCCCTTGGCACGATCTCAAATTCCAGCGAAGCGACGGACGTTTCTGTGATGCCTGTCAAGCGCCAGGTGGAAGTCGCTTTTGTGCTCGACACGACGGGCAGCATGGGTGGCCTCATCCAGGCTGCAAAAGAAAAGATCTGGGCCATTGCCAATACGCTGGCCCTGGCCAAGCCCGCCCCGGAAATCAAGATGGCGGTGGTCGGTTTCCGGGACCGCGGCGACGAATACATCACCAAGGTGACCGACTTGTCCGAAGATCTGGATCAAGTCTACACCGATTTGATGGCCTTCACGGCCGACGGAGGCGGGGACGGGCCGGAAAGCGTGAATCAGGCCCTGCACGAGGCAGCCACGCACCTTTCCTGGAGTTCCGATGGGGACGTGTACAAGGTAATATTCCTTGTCGGGGACTCGCCACCGCACATGGACTACGAGAACGATGTCCCGTACGCGGAGACATGCAAGCTCGCCATCGAAAGCGGGATCTCTGTCAACAGCATCCAATGCGGCGACAACTCTTCCACGACACCCGTCTGGGAGGAAATCGCACGGCGCGCGGAAGGTCGCTACTTCCGGGTGGAACAGGACGGGGGCGCCATCCTCGCCTCAACGCCTTTTGACACTGAGCTCGCGGAGTTGTCCGGAGATCTCGACGAAACACGCCTGTATTACGGAACGACGGAACAGAAGGCGGCGAATCTGGAACGTGATGCACGGGTCGCGGGCGTTATGGAGGCGGCCCCGCCGGCGGCAAAAGCAGGGCGCGCTTTTTTCAACGCGTCGGAAGCTGGAGCGAAGAACCTCCTGGGCGACCGGGAGCTGGTCAACCGGGTGTCCAATGGAATCGTTCACTTGAGGGATCTTGACGATGACATGCTCCCCGAGCCCATGCAGGAAATGACCCTGGAAGAGCGGGAAAAGTTCGTTGCGGAGAAATCGGAGCAGCGAGAAGAGATTCAGGCTAAGATCAACACGCTGGCAAAACAGAGGCAGGAGTACATCGAGGAACAAGCGCGCAAATCGAGACTGGGTGGAAAAGATACGCTGGATTCCGCCATTTTCGAGTCCATCAAGGAACAAGCGGGAAAGAAAGGAATCCAATTCGAGGGCGGTCCGCAGCTTTGAGGTATTCCTTCTCCTTTTTTGCGGAGGCTGTCGGGAATCCGGTACGGTTCGGGTATGTCCGATGGCCTTCGCCGAATGCTGAAGGAGGTCGGTTAAGCAGAAGAGACAAAGACGATCCTTCTTCTCGAGTGAACTATGACCAAGAAACGCGTGTTAGTGGTTGAAGACGATCCGTCGATCCGCCAGGGGATTGTCGATGCCCTTGAATTCGAGGGCTATGACACCCTGGAAGCTGTCGACGGCAAGGCCGGGCTGAGAAAGGCCACCGGCGCGGCTTACGACCTCCTGCTTCTGGATTTAGTCCTTCCGCGAGGCGATGGACTGGACATCTTGAGTGAGGTCCGGTCCGTGCGACCCACCCAGCCGGTAATTATCCTGACGGCCCGGGGCGGAGAGAAGGATCGGGTGAAAGGGCTTCGCCTGGGTGCGGATGATTATGTCGTAAAACCGTTCAACGTCGGCGAACTGCTCGCCCGAGTGGAGGCCGTGCTCCGCCGTTCGCCGGAACGCCCTTCCGACATCCACACCTTCGATATTCCCGGTGGTGTGGTAGACTTTGAGCGGTGTGAAGTCCGTTTTTCAGACGGAGCACGAAGCGACCTTTCGAAACGGGAGATGGAGTTGCTGCGCCACATGGCATGTCACGCGGGCCGGGCGATCTCGCGGGATGAGATTCTGACTCGGGTCTGGCACATCGACCCGAAATCCATCGTGGAGACCCGCACGATCGATATGCATGTCCGTCGGCTGCGCGAAAAACTGCACGACGACCCCGCCGATCCCCGCGTGATTCTCACCGTGCGCGGCAAGGGCTACATGCTCGCCTCCAACGTCAAATAATCGTGAAACGTCCCCTCACCATTTGGATCATATTCGGTTTATGTCTGGCTGTCGGGCTGGCTGCCATGGTCTGGATCAGCCTGACCGCCATGCGGCTGGAAAGGCTTCAGCAGGAAGCCCGTCGCGACGCGGCGTTGGAAGAGCAAGTGCGGATCGCCTTGTGGCGCATGGATGCGGCTCTTTCGCCCCTGATCGCGCAGGAAAGTGTCCGCCCCTATTTCGCATACTCTTCCTTCCACCCTGCAGAACGGGCCTACACGCGAATGTATGCGGAGCTGCGCCACGGAGAAGTCCTGGTCCCGTCTCCTCTCCTGACGTTTGACTCTCCTCTGATCCGATTGCACTTTCAAATCGACCCTCGCGGAACGATGACCTCCCCGCAGGTGCCCCAGGGAAACATGCGGGACCTGGCGGAGATGGGCTACACCGATCACGAAGCCATCAATGCCGCGGCGGCGCAGTTGGAAAGGCTCAACAGCCGGCTTCGTTATCAGGACCTGATGCAAGCGATCCCCGCCCGTCCGCTCCTGGCCAACGCGGAAACCCAGGAGGCTGAAAAACCTGGACAAGAGAGGGCCGGGAAACTCCAGGCGCAGCAGCTCCTATCCAACGTGGCCGAGCTGAAAGCGCGGGAAAAACAAGTGCAGCGGCAATTTGAACAAGTTCCGCAACAGATGTCGAAGGGACAGCCACAGGCCCAGCAAGCGCAGGTCTCGGAGCAAGAAGCCGCCCCAATTTCGCTACGCACCACGTATGTCAAGGAGGGGCAGCTCCACCCAATGTGGGTCAATGATGAGTTCTATCTCGTGAGGCAGGTATCACTCAACGGAGAGGAATACCTCCAGGGTTGCTGGCTGGACTGGCCGTCCATGAGATCTTTGCTCCTCACGGAGGTCGAAGATCTTTTCCCCGCAGCCGATCTGGAACCCATGGCCGATGTCCGGGACCCGAGCCGCCTGCTGGCCGCGTTACCTATTCGCCTGGTTCCCGGCGCCCCGGGTAATGAGTGGGATTACACCTCGTCCGCAATCCGATTTCCGCTGTTGATTGCCCTCGGCTGCGTCTTCCTGGCTACGGTGGCCGTCGCAGGTCTTCTGTGGGGAACATTGGTCCTGAGCGGACGGCGCGCCACTTTCGTTTCCGCTGTGACACACGAGCTGCGGACCCCATTGACCACTTTTCAAATGTACACGGAGATGCTGGCGAAGGGCATGGTGCCGGACGAGGCGAAACGGCGTCGCTATCTGGAAACATTGCAGCGGGAATCGAACCGTCTGGCGCACTTAATCGAAAACGTCCTGGCATTTGCGCGCCTGGAACGATCCGGTCACAAGGTGCGGCTCGAATCCATCAGCGTGGAGGCCGTGATCGACAATTGCAGGGAAAGACTTGTGGCACGGGTCGGTGAGGCAGGAATGAGTCTGAATTTTGACTTGGATGGGAGCGCATCGTCGGCGAATGTTCGCGCAGACGCGGACGCTGTGGAGCAGATCCTGTTCAATTTGGTCGACAATGCGTGCAAATATGCATCATCCGGCGCCGATCACGCAATTCAGTTGAAGGCGACCTGTGATGGGGGAGAGGTTAAACTGCGATTGTGCGACCACGGCCCCGGCATTTCCCACAAGGACGCCCGGCGACTGTTTCGGCCCTTCTCAAAATCCGCGCACGAGGCCGCTCACACCGCTCCGGGAGTTGGTCTCGGCCTGGCCCTCAGCCGCCGGCTCGCGCGCCGGATGCACGGCCGGCTCTACCTCGACGAGTCCTACACCGAAGGCGCGTGCTTCGTTTTGGTCTTGCCTGCTATCCACGCGCCGGACTGATCGCCAAGAACCTGGCTGAAAGACTTGAGACGTCCAACAGAATGAACCGCCAAGTCGCCAAGAGCGCCAAGAAATGATGTAGGATGGGGCTTGCCCCATGCAGATTTCTGAAAACGGAATCAACCACAGAGCACACAGAGAACAGGGAGAAATTGGCGAACCTGAAAAAGATCCTCTGTGACCTCCGTGTCCTCTGTGGTGAGATTGTCCTGTCCATCCTGTTCATCCTGTATATCCCTGTAAGAATATTATCCGTGTCAATCTGCGAGTATCTGCGTCGTCTGCGGACAGGATATATTTTCCCGCTGATCTGGCCTTCTTTCGACACTTCTAATCAGTATTTCGCGCTCACTAGCCTGCCTCCTCAAGCCCCAACCACTCATCCAGGGGCAGGTGGATGATGAGGTCGCCGTTCTCGCCTTGCCATGGCATGCCGCCATCGTCATCCTTGTCATCGCCGAGACTGTACAGTCGAAAATCATCTCCGGCCTTGGAGTAGACGAAAGGCTTGCTGGAGAACGGATCAATCAGCAACTCTTCCAGATAATCGGGCACCAGAGCATCGAGCGAGACCGGGTAGGCGCCGTGCTCAACCCGATAAAGGCGGACAGCGAGAGAAAGAATGCTTCCTCGCAACCAAGCCGGCTTTCGTGCGAAGGTTGTCCGCCCCCTTTCGGAACTCGGATATAGTATCTGGCTTAGTGGGTCACCCGGCGTAACGGGACATCGTCTTTCAAATTCAAGGAGTGGCAGATCTACAACTTGGAGAAATTCATCCCAATACGCACCCGAGTTCAGTCTGAACCGAAGACAATTAATTCGGTAACCCACTAGCCCAAGGGCGGCGTCGATCTCATTGCTGTAAGAAGGAGACTGCATGTAGTCCTGCAAGCCGACTTCGTAATGGTCCGACCAGATGTTCTTATCCAACGCTCTGAAATCAAATTCGAAGATTGTGCTCAATGGGGCCTCGTTTTCATGGATTTCCTTGAGAGTCTTGACCGCGTTCCGGAGTAATTCGGGATCATGGTAAGAATGGACCGAGCTATTCATACCTTCGAGGCCTATCGGGGTAACCTGGGAACCAACCAATCCATGCACTAATAGCCCATCCGACCCGACGACTCTCCCCAAGCGGGCGGTACAAAGGTAGTTATTCATTGCCTCATCGTACTTTCCCTGAGACTCGTACCATTTGGCCTGTGCCGCAAGTACCCGAGCGAGCTCTCTCCAGCCCGACAGATAACCCATATCCATCGTCATGTCACCGATCTCGGGGAGCAAGTAATAGTCTGCGGCAAGTCCTTCCCGCATCTTCTCGAGCGCCGGCGAAGCCTGTTCGAAGTAAGCCACGAATAGTCGTTCCTTATCAATGTCTTCGGTCCAGCCCGATTTCCAAGTCCAATCGAATCCGGGCCATTGTTCCCAATAGTTGAGTCCCGGGTCGAGATGCGAAACGAGCTTAATCATTGACGCCGCTTCTTCTAACGCATAGAACCCATTCTCCGGGCTAAGGCGTTTGGCGGTTATCTCGGGATCTTCGGGGGGGAAGTGTTTCGGGAGGGGCATGTAGAGGATAGCCATCACGACGACGACCACAACAACCGCAAGGCATAGAACTGCAATCAAGAACAGCGGCAGCGGTCGCCGCGATTTGGTGTGTGTCGGGTGAGCGTTCACGATTTTATTTCTCTCCTCAGCACCGGGTCACCCAGTTGATATTCGCTTTCATTGATGAGCACGCCTTGCTCGTCCCATTCCTGCCACACTCCATGTTTTTCGCCCTCTTTGTATTCTCCTTCCACCTTTACAGCGCCGGATTCATAGAAATCCAGAAACTTCCCGTCGAGCTTGCCCTCTTTATATTCGAATTGACGCCATTTGATCCCCTTGGCATTCCAGACAGTTCGCTTCCCGTGCAGGACGCCTTTCCGGTATTGCTGTTCCACGCGCAGGACTCCATTCTGGTCCCACTCGCGCCATAGGAAGTTTTTCTTGCCGAATGTATACGCACCGTCACCTCTTTTCGTGCCGTTTTTCCACCAATTTATCGCGCGGCCTTGCAGTTCCCCGTTCATCCACTCAATTTCGGACAGCTTGATTCCGTCAATGTCAAAGGTGAACCAGACACTCGATTCCCGGCCATCGAGATATCGCCCGGTTTTGAACACGTGGCCATTCTCGTACCACAGGGTCGCGATTCCGTTCGGCTTATCGTCCTCCATCTCGACGGCTTTCCTTGCCAGACCCTCGTCATTCCAATCGATCCAGATGCCGGTTTTCTTGCCGTCTTTGTACGTGCCCTCCTGCTTTTTCTCGCCGTTGAAATGCCACCAGACCCACTTCCCGTGTCGCAGCCCTCTCTTATAGGTGCATTGGTTCATCATCTTCCCGTTCTTGTACCAGTTCGTGTAACGCCCTTCGAGGCGGCCGTTCTTGTAGGTTCCTTCACTCCACTTCTCGCCGGTTTCATACGACGTGGTATATGGGCCGGCCGGCCGGGTCTTTTGACCGGCGGCCGCAGCGGCACTCTCTTCCGCGGCATAGACCTGGCCGCTCATTGACAGGATTGCAATGATTAGAGCGATAGACACTCGCATACCGATATCATTCCCCTCGCGGTTCTTCCGCCTCCAGCGCCAGCCACTCTTCCAGGGGCAGGTGGATAATCAGGTCGCCAGTCACCTCCCCGTCAATCGACGTCAACAGAATGCCGCCATCGTCATCCTTGTCGTCCCCAAGACTGTACAATCGAAAGTCGTCTCCCGCCTTGGAATAAATGAAAGGCTTGCCAGAAAATGGATCTATCGGCAGTGCATCCACGTAATCGGGTACCAGAGCATCAAGTGAGATAGGGTAGGCACCATGCTCCACACGGTAGAGCCGCAGGGTGAGAGAAAGAATGCTTCCGCGGAGGTGAGCGCGTTTTTGGGCGAAGAGTGTCACAATCTTTTCGTAAGTTGGAAAGAAGTTCTGGCTGATCGGATCCCCTGGCGGGGAGGGCCTCGCTTGCTCAAATTCCAGCAGAGGCTTGTCGACGACCTGAAGAAACCGATCCCAATATTCTCCGGAACTCATCTTGAAGAGTATCAGTTCGATGCGTTCCGGCAGTCCATCGGGTGCATCTGTGATAGGGTACTCAAACGAAAGACCGCTTGCGCTGTATTGAGCATTCAGCCAAGCGGTATTGTCCAATATTCTGAACTGGAATCCGAAGATCTGGCTAAAAGGAGCTTCACGTTCGTAGATATCTTGGAGCGCTTCGATCGCATTCCGTAGCAATTCGGGATCGTCATATTCGTGTAAGGAACTGTTCAACGCTCCGGTGCCTATTGAGGTAATCGATCCGGTAGACATCGCGTTGATCACGGTACCATCCGATCCACCAACCATGCCAAGTCGAGCGATGTCAAGGTAGCAATTCATCGCTTCTTGATACCTTCCTTGACTTTCATGCCACCTTGCCTGAGCAATGAGTATCCGCGCTATCTCCCTCCAAGGCCCAAGGTAGTCCGAATCCATCATCAGGTCACCGATCTCGGGAAGCAGGTAGTATTCTGCCTCCAAGCCTTGTCGCATCTTGGCAAGTGCCGGGGCTGCTTTGTCAAAGTAAGTTTCCAGTTCCGCGCGCATTTCAGGATCCTCAGGCAGCCCCGGCGTCCAAGGAAAATCAACGTAAGGCTCCCATACCTCCCAGTCACTCCATAAGGAATCTCTAATGATCTTAATCTGCGTCGCCGCCTCTTCCAACGCATAGAACCCGTTTTCCGGGCTGAGGCGTTTGGCGGTTATCTCGGGATCCTCCGGCGGAAAGTGTTTCGGCAGGGGCATGTAGAGGACGGCCATCACCGCCACGATGACGAGCCCAATCAGGATGAGCAGAAAAATGGGGAGCAGGGGCAGCGGCCTTCGCTGTGGGGGGTGTGGTGGGTTGCCTGTGCTCATGGGATTGGCCTTCCAAAGGAATCGGGGCACGGACCGGCAAGGTTCATCATTGATGACGGAGAGCGCCTAATTGGAGTCGGAGAGCGCCCAACCTTTGTATACATCCAACTCTAATAGTATGCCACATCCGGCCTTATACTTCGCCGGAATAGTGAGGTTTGTGGTGAAAATGAAGCAGCTTAGTGCCGTTCCCCGGAGAAAGGTGAACAAAGAGTCTGGGCGGGTAGCATGACATGACATGCAGGCGGGACGCCTGCGCTACTTCGATTGATTGCAGCGGAAGAGACGTTTAGTTGTATAAATTCAAGCTCATTCACATTATATTCGGAAAATATTCCTGGAATTTACGTAATAAATACGATTAATTCGGCACTTGAATTCTTTTTCGTTTCGAGAGATACTTAGGGGATTCAGGGTGGCGCACTACAAGGGCGCTACCCCTCAAAAAGCCTCCCCGCCCCCAAAAACGGGGCGGACCTAACCGGACGAACCCGATCCGGGGATAGATGTAAATCTATCTCGAACGACAGAGAGGATTTACTGATGGGCTCAAAACCTAAGTATCCCGGTATCCGCATCACGACCAACGGCAATCAGCTCGTTGCCTACTACACCGAAGCCCGAATCACCGAAGGCGGCATTTTTTACCCGATCACTCCCTCCACCGAGATGGGAGAGATGTACCAACTCTCCTATGCGGAGGGGAAGCTGGACGTTTTCGGCCGGCCCAGCGATCGCCTGGAGGCCCTTTCCCCGAATCCCGGATAGTCGAACCGGGAAAAGGCGTTTTGCCCTGTTATGGAATTAAACGGCATTTGACGAGATAGAGAGGACGGAATTGGGAGTATCGCAGTGACCTTGATTGGGGAAAGTCGGCTGAGCTCTAAGATTCATTCGTTTGGCATTCACGCCTCATTGGAGGGGACATCATGAGTTCTGGAAAATTTGACCTCGCCCTCGCCATTGGCGGCGCGGCCGGCCAGGGAATCGCGACCCCCGGCAACATCCTCGCTCGGATGTTCGTCCGCCGTGGACTCCACCTATACGCCTACAACGCTTACCAATCCATCATCCGGGGCGGCCATATCTTTTTGACCATCCGTGTCAGCGACCAGAAGGTTGACAACCATGGTGACAAGTTGGACATCCTGTTGTCTTTAAATCAAGACACCATGAACCGGCACCTGAAGTTGATGGGTCCAGGCAGCCGGGTCATCTTTAACAGCGATACTATTAAACCTGGCGATGTTGCGGAAGGCGCTCACTTGTGCCCCATGCCCATCGCCGAAATAACCAACAAGAGCCGAAATAAGCTGGCTCAGAACACGGTCGCCCTCGGAGTGATGAACTTTTTGCTTGGGATTGACTTCAAGGATCTCGAAAATGCCCTGACGATGCAGTTTAAGCGAAAAGGCCAGGAAGTGGTGGATGAGAATCTGGCCGTGGCCCGAGCGGGCTTTGATCACGCAAGGGCAAACTTCGAACCATTCGCGGACACCGCGCCGAGTGGCCCCAAACCGCTGGCTGTTTGGACCGGCAATGAGGCGCTGGCCATGGGCGGCGCCGCAGCGGGAGTTAAATTCTACTGCGCCTATCCGATGAGCCCGGCCTCGGGCGTGCTTCACTGGATGGCGAAGAATGCTCGGGAACTGGGAATCATGGTCCGCCAGATCGAGGATGAAATCGGTGTGGCCAACATGGCTATTGGGGCAGCCCATACCGGTTGCCGGAGCATGTGCGCAACCTCCGGCGGCGGCTTCGCACTGATGACTGAGGCGGTAGGAAGCGCGGGCATGATGGAGATACCTGTCGTCTTCATCAACGTTCAGCGAGCCGGACCCTCCACGGGGGTTCCCACGAAAACGGAACAGGGTGACCTTTGGCAGATGCTTGGCGCCAGCCAAGGGGACTTCGAGCGGTTTATTGTGGCGCCGAAAAACTCCCTGGACGCCTTCAATACGATGCCTGAGTTATTCAATCTGGTCGACAGATGCCAGTGCCCCGGTATCGTGCTATCGGATCTGCTGATCTCGGAAGGAACGTTCAGTGTTGATCCGGACGACATCAATATGCTTCCGAAGATCGACCGAGGTGAATTAATCCTTGAACCGTCCAAAACGAATTCCTACCTGCGTTACAAGATGACTGAAAGCGGAATCTCTCCTCGTGCCGTGCCGGGGCTTGAGGGTTTTGTGCATGTGGTCGCCACCGATGAACACGATGAGGACGGGGGTTTGATCAGTGACGAGTTCACCAACCCCCACAAGCGGCGCAAGATGGTCGAAAAGAGGGCCCGCAAATTTAAAGCTATTGCGGATGACATTGCTTCACCACAATTAGAAGGCCCAGAAGAGGCCGAGGTGACGCTCATCGGCTGGGGCTCCACTTACGGCGTGATCAAAGAAGCGGTGGAGCAACTGAACGAACAGGGGGTCACTGCCAATCATCTTCCGATTAAATGGATTGTTCCCTTCCATACCCAGGCTGTGACCGACATCCTCTCCCGATCAAAGAAGAGCATTATCGTTGAGAATAACTATTCCGGCCAATTTTTCCGCTATTTGCGGAGTGAGACCGGAATCACCGTCGACGGAAGTATCCGCAAGTACGACGGAGAGCCTTTCATGCCCCATCATATCGTCGAGGGCGTGCTGGAGGAACTTGCCGGAAAGACAGATCGTTACGTTCCAGTTCAAGAGGTTATGGTCTAAGGAGTTAATTATATGGCTGTAGGAACCGCACCCCCACATGTAACCGAAGAGCAACCGATCGATGAGGTAAACCCAAAGGATTTTAAGGGAAAAGTTAAACCGGACTGGTGCCCGGGCTGTGGCGATTTCGCTGTGTTGAGCTGCCTCCAGAAAGCCTGCGCGGAGTTGGGCCTGAGACCGCATGAGATTCTCACGGTCAGCGGAATCGGGTGTTCTTCCAATCTGCCTGGGTTCTTTCACGCTTTTGGGATGCACACTCTGCATGGGCGAGCCTTGGCTGTGGCAACGGGGGCCAAAATGGCAAATCACGAACTGACGGTCATCGCAACGGGCGGCGACGGGGACGGCTACGGCATTGGCGGAAACCACTTTGTGCACACGGCGCGCCGGAACGTCGACCTGACCTATGTCGTGATGGACAATCAGATTTATGGTCTGACCACGGGCCAGGTTTCTCCCACCAGTTGCGAGGGGATGAAGACAAAGAGCACTCCGTACGGCAGCGTGGAGTTGCCGGTGAATCCGATCACGTCATCGATCATGAACGGGGCCACTTTTGTCGCCCGCGCGTTCAGTGGAGACATCAAGCAGATGACGGACCTTATCAAGCAAGGGATCCAACATAAGGGATTCGCTTTGATAGATGTCTTTAGCCCTTGCGTCACATTTAACCACGACAACGACTACAAATTTTTCCGCCCTCGCGTCAAGAAGCTCGAAGACGAAGGCCACGATCAAACCGACTGGAAAGCCGCCTGCGAAAAGGGCTTGATATGGGGCGATACGATATACACGGGACTTTTCCTTCAGACAAGGAGACCGAGCTTGGGCGAGATGGAGCCTGTCCTTGATGAAGGGGGTCCCCTGGCCTTTCGGGAGCTGGGCCTAAGCCAGGAGCAGGTTCAGAAGATCATCAAAAGGATGATGTGATTTTGCGGTCGGCTGAACTGGCCGCTGTCGGCTGAGAAGAGCTCCCACTACCCCTCCCAATTCACTCCGGTAGACTACGGACCCTGCCATATGTAGAATAGACTCTACACGTGGGGTCCACTGTCTTTCCCAGAGTGATATCAGCCACTAATGTCTGATCAGAAGTTACAGGGACACCGATGGGGGAGGGCGCGCATCGGGTTAATCCAGCTGGGCGTTTTCCTTGCCCTAACGGGGTGCGCCTCTACCCGGCAGATCCGTCCATCGGAGATCGTCCGGTATCAGGTAGAGCGCGTTTTTCCGAACGTCAGCTATGAGGATCTTTGGACGACCACTCGGGATGTCCTGATTGACTTCTCTCGATCGGAAGATCCGCAGCGCAAGATCGAAATCTATACGCGTGATACGGGTGCGAGAAGCGGTATTGGCCGTTTCATTGTATATCACCGGGCGGGGGGGCGTTTTTTCCGCCGGCTCCGCACGCAATATGAAATCCGGATCCTCGACCAGCAGTTGGCGGGACCCGGGACAACCCTCGGAGTCGAGGCTTCACCTCAAGTTTTCGAGATTACCTTCCTCTCCTACCCCGAGTGGGTGGCCGCCAAAGGAGAGCCCTATACTTTGCTGGCGGATGAGATCCTCGACGAAATCGTCGCCCGGGTACGCCAGAAGGCAACCGCCGCTGCGTCGCCAGGCTAACCCCTTTTCCCTTTTCAAATTTAGACAGGATGAACAGGATAGACAGGATACAACTTCCTGAATCCCATCCTGTTTATCCAGTTAATCCTGTCTAATTCATTTCCCTGCCCTGAAGAAAGAGAGATGGAAAACGGAATGCCTGCCTCCAGTCAGGCGTCGGATGTTGATAGATCGCGAAGGCCTTCCTGGATGATCCGTTCTATCTCATTGGAAGCCTCTTCGACCTTGAGCTTCTTCGTCTCGCCCGTAAAACGATCCTTCAGCTCAACAATGCCTTCCTTCAGGCCTCTGGCGCCGACTGTCGCGCGATAGGGGATACCGATCAGGTCGGCGTCCTTGAACTTGACCCCGGGACGTTCCGGACGGTCATCCCACAGCGTCTCGATGCCGCGCGCGCATAGGTCCTCATACAAGGAACGGGCCGTGTCGATAATCTCCTGGTCCGTCTCGCTGAGGGAAGTAATGACGACGTGGAAGGGAGCGATGCTGAGCGGCCACTGGATCCCGTTATCGTCGTGCCGTTGTTCGATGGCCGCGGCTGCCGCCCGGGTGATTCCGATTCCGTAGCAACCCATGACAAATGGCTTCTCTCCACCGCCGGCTTCCATGAAAGTGGCGTTCATGGATTCGCTGTACTTCGTGCCGAGCTTGAAGATCTGACCGACTTCGATCCCGCGGTAACCCATCAGAGGCGTGCCGCATTGGGGACAGCCATCTCCCGGCTCCGCAACAGCAATGTCATGGAATTCGCGAACTGCCAGGTCCCGTTTCACGTGGACGTGTTTCAGGTGCGTGTCGTCTTTGTTGGCCCCCGTGATGGCGTCGGTCATCCCCTCGATCGATCGATCCGCCAATATCCTTGCCCCTTTCAGTCCGACAGGACCCGAAAAACCGACCGCAGCCCCTGTTAAGGCCTTGATTTCCTTCGGCTCTGCCAACGTCGCCGCCGGTGCTGCCAGGAGGCTCTTCAACTTTGGCTCGCAAAGATCCCGATCCCCGCGCACCAATGCCGCCACCGGCCCGTCTTCCGTCCGGTAGATCAATGTCTTGATGAGCTGGGTCGGCTCAGCTTTAAGGAAGGAGCAGACCTGATCGACGGTGCGCGCATTCGGCGTGGAAACCTCTTCGATCGGCTGACTCGCGCCACCATTGCCGTCTACGGGGCCGATAACCCCCTCGGCCGTTTCGTCGGTCGCGGCATAACCGCATTCTTCCTTGGGACAGCTCAGGACCTGCGACTCGCCCGTATCGGCGAGGACCATGAATTCGTGGGTGGTTTTGCCGCCGATGGCTCCCGAATCGGCCAGAACGGCACGGAATTTGAGGCCGCACCGCTTGAATATATTCGTATACGCCTCCTCCATCACCTCGTACCACCGGTCGAGACACTCCGGGTCACTATGGAAGCTGTACGCATCCATCATGGTGAACTCACGGGCGCGCATAACTCCGAATCGGGGCCGGATCTCGTCGCGAAACTTGACCTGAATCTGGTAAAGCGTGAACGGAAGGGCGCGATAAGACCGGACCGTCCCTCGGACGGTATCTGTGATCACCTCTTCATGGGTTGGGCCGAGTGCGAATTCTCTATCGTGTCGATCCGTAAGCCTCATCAACTCAGGGCCATAGACATCCCAGCGTCCGCTTTCGCTCCATAACGCAGCCGGACTCAAGACCGGAAAGAACAGTTCCTGGCATCCAACCCGATCCAGTTCCTCGCGGACAATTTTTTCAATTTTTCGCAATACTCGCCATCCCAACGGGAGATAAGTGTAGATGCCTCCAGCCACCTGCTTGATGAAGCAGGCCCGGAGCATGAGCTGATGACTTGGGATTTCCGCCTCTTTCGGGGCTTCTCGGAGAGTGAAGATGTACGACTTAGACCATTTCATGCTAAAATACTGCCTTTCTTGATCTTAGGTTGCGTAGGAAGGCCGTCCCGGATATAATCCAACGCCGCATTCTACAGGAAGAGGGAGCTTATTTTCAAAAACAGGTATCGTCCCCTTGGGCGAAACCTGGAAAGAGCCCTGCGCCGCGGTGGAGTAGAAAGGGTAATACGATAGCATGAATGAAAGAAAACTGGTCATTCTGGGTCTCGACTGCGTCCCTCCCGAGTTGGTTTTCGACGAGTGGCGAGATAAGCTTCCCCATCTGAAGGGTCTGATGGAGGGAAGCCTCTGGGGGAAGCTGCGCTCGACCATACCCCCCATTACGGTGCCCGCCTGGACTGCGATGATGACCTCTCATGATCCCGGTATGCTGGGAATTTACGGGTTCCGGAACCGAAGCAACTACGGTTACGACGACCTATACTTCGCCAATGCGAAATACGTCAAGGCTAAGACAGTTTGGAACTACTTGTCCCGCAATCGGATGCGATCTTTGGTCCTCGGCGTGCCGCAGACCTATCCCCCCAAACCCCTGAACGGGATCATGGTATCCAGCTTCCTGACCCCCAACAAAGATGTGCAGTTTACTTATCCGGATGAAATCAAGGGGGAGCTCGAACAAGCTGCCGGGGGAAACTATGTCATCGACGTGGAGAATTTCAGGACAGACAAAAAGACCAATCTTCTCAAGCAGATTTACGACATGACGGAGGCTCGATTCAAGGCATTCCGCCATTTCCTCGAAAAGGACGATTTCGATTTCGCCATGATGGTCGAAATGGGAACAGACAGAATCCATCACGCTTTCTGGCGGTTCATGGCCAAGGACCATCGCTTGTACGAGCCCGGGAATCCGTTCGAGAATGCGATTTACGATTATTACCTGCGGATCGACGAAGAAATTGGGAAGACGTTGGAGCTCCTGGACGACAATACCTCGGTGATGGTCGTCTCCGATCATGGGGCGAAAACCATGGTCGGGGCTATCTGCGTCAATGAGTGGCTCCAGAACGAGGGGCTGCTGAAGTTGAAGTCCTCTCCCACGGAACAGACCCGGCTCAAAATGAATATGATCGATTGGAACGGCACCAAAGCCTGGGGAGAAGGGGGCTACTACTGCCGCCTTTTCATGAATGTTGAGGGACGCGAGCCGAGTGGAACGATCCCCGAAGCGGATTATGAGAAGGTACGGGACGATATCAAGGCCCGCCTCGAAGCGATTGAGGACGACAACGGACGAAACATCGGCACTCGAGTGTACAAACCCGAAGAGATCTATAAGACGGTGAACAACATTGCCCCTGACCTCATTGTTTACTTCGGGGACCTCGATTGGCGTTCGGCCGATTCCGTGGGGACGGGGTCGGTCCACCTTTATGAGAACGACACGGGTCCGGATGATGCGAATCACGCGCAGGAGGGGATGATTATCTGGAAATTTCCGGATGGAATCCGCTATGAAGAGCAGGATGTCTACTCGATCTATGACGTCGCCCCCACGATCTTGAAGTATTTCGGGATCGATATCCCATCAGAGATGATTGGAACACCTATGATCGGAGGCTGAAGATTATGAAAGGTTTTACACTGTGGTTTACCGGGCTGTCCGGTTCCGGAAAATCAACCCTGGCCCGCTCGGTTGAGGAAGAGCTGCTGGAACGCGGCATGAAAGTCGAAGTCCTCGATGGGGACGTTGTCCGGACCAATCTCAGCAAAGGGCTGGGTTTTTCGAAAGAAGACCGGGATATCAACATCCGCCGCATCGGGTTTGTGTGCAATTTGCTCACTCGAAATGATGTTGTGGCCATCGCTGCGGCGATCTCCCCCTATCAAAAAATTCGAGATGAGAATAGGGAATTGATCGGGCGGTTCGTTGAAGTCTTCTGCAAGTGCCCAATCGAAGTCCTGGCAAAAAGAGATCCGAAAGGTCTCTACAAGAAGGCAATGGCAGGCGAGATCAAGAATTTCACGGGAATCGACGATCCCTATGAGGAACCGGAGAAGCCGGAGATCGTGCTGGATACAGCCAAGGAAACTCCGGAGGAAAGCTTCAAGAAGATCATCCGCACTCTGGAGTTGATGGAATACATCCCTTCGACGGGTGAAGAAACCGAATACAGTCCGGAGGAAGAGGAGAAGATAAAAACACGTCTCCGCGAATTGGGATACATCTGATCGCATTAAGACATTCGTGGTTTTCTTTAAAGAAGACTTCTGAATTCCCGCTCGTCCTCTCATGATCATCACGGATCATGGGGGCGGGCACGACCAACAAGCACGAGGTACCACACTTAACCACATCAGCAAACTCTTTCCACGTTGAGGCCTCTTGGGTCTCAACAACCCGTGCATTCACTTGTTAGCTGCAAGAAAGTACATGCTCATAAGTCAATAATACTTGTGGGGGCAAAGAGAAAATATAACCACGAAGTACACGAAGGGCACGAAGTGGAATTTGATGAGCTGTCGAATCGAGTTATTGGTTGTGCGATAGCGGTCCATCGGGCTTTAGGGCCGGGACTTTTAGAGTCAGCATATGAGCAGTGTTTGGCCAGAGAGTTTGCGTTGTCAGATATTGCATTCGAAGTTCAAGCGCCTTTACCAGTAGCGTATAAAGGTGTTCGTTTAGATTGTGGGTACCGGGTAGATCTGTTTGTCGAGAAAAAGCTCATAATCGAATTAAAAGTGGTCGATAAGTTTTTGCCAATACACGAAGCGCAGATATTAACTTACATGAAATTGGCCAAGGTTTCAATAGGACTTCTGATGAATTTTAATGTCGAGCTTCTCAAAGAAGGTGGCATCAAACGGTTCGTACTATAATAGTCTTCGTGGACTTCGTGCCCTTCGTGGTAGCAAAAAAAGCAGCGAACATTGCTTCCACCTGATTGCGGGGCAGTCGCGCGATTTCACAGTTTTGAAGGCATCGGAAGTATTTTCTAAATAGCAGGTTAGGTGACCTAAAATCCAGCAACAGGTGAAGCGTGTGATATGTCTCTATTCAGATCCAAATCTTCCAAACAGAAGCGTCGCGTGTGCGTAGTCGGCCTGGACGGCGTTCCCTACACGCTGCTCAAGGAGTTCATAGCCGATGGCACCATGCCGGTCATGGCCCAACTGGCCGGGGGGGGAGCGCTCGCCCAAATGAAAGTCACGCTCCCGGAAATCTCCTCGGTGAGCTGGTCCAGCTTCATGTCGGGCGCGGGACCGGGCGCACACGGGATTTACGGCTTCTATGAGCTGAAACCGAACTCTTACGAAATGCAGTTTCCCACGTTCGCGGATCTGCAATCCGACACCGTCTGGGATCGTATCGGGAAGAATGGAAAATCCAGTGTCGTGCTCAATCAGCCATCCACCTATCCGGCCAGGGAGATCCCGGGAGTCCTGGTTTCCGGTTTCGTCGCCATCAACCTCCGGAAGGCCGTCAAGCCGCTCCGCTACCTGCGTGATCTTGAGAAAATTGACTACGCCATCGACGTGGACATAGCACGGGGCTGGGAAGATCATGAATACCTGATGAAAGACCTGAACCAAACGCTAGATAAGCGCAAAAAGGCGGCGAATTTTTTCTGGAAAAATGTCGAGTGGGATTATTTTCAGGTGGTCGTTACCGGAACGGACCGGTTGCAGCATTTTCTCTGGGACGCGATTCGCGATGAGGGGCATGCGTTTCACACTCCTGTGCGTGAATACTATCGGGCTGTCGATGAGTTCATCGGTGAAATCTACGAACGGTTCCAGAAACAATTCGGTGATGGAGAGCCCGATGGAAGCCAGTTCTTCCTTCTTTCCGATCACGGCTTTACGGGAATCAAGAAAGAGGTTTTTCTGAACAACTGGCTCCGGGAAAACGGGTTCCTGGAATATGAGAAGGAATCTCCTGAGAATCTCGGCGACCTGGCGTCAACAACGAAGGCTTTTGCTCTCGATCCCAGCCGGATATACGTCCATGCAAATGGAAAATACCCCAAGGGCCAGGTCGAGCCAAATGATGTAGAATCTATCAAGGCGGATATCAAGACCGGACTGGCTGAGCTGGACCATGAGGGCGCCCGGGTCCTGGAGTCGGTGGAGGACGGGAAATCCCTGTACAGCGGTCCGTGCGCCGACCGAGCGCCCGACCTGGTAGCTGTTCCGAACGACGGCTTCGACTTGAAGGGATCGGTCAAGAGCAAAGCCCTTTTCGCCGACTCGGCCATGACCGGGATGCATACCTGGCACGACGCCTTCTTCTGGTCCAGGGAACCGGTCAAGGACTCGCTGAACATCACGGACATTGCCGGAATCATTGAGACGGCGTTTGAATAGACGGGATGTACAGGATGAACAGGATGAAACATATTCAATCCGCAGATGACGCAGATTGGCGCAGATTGATGCTTTTGCGGCCGACATATTCCGCTACTTTCCGGATCGCGACAATTTGCGCGTTCCTCATAGCTATCTCCGCCCCTGCTCATGCCTATATCGGACCGGGCGCGGGATTCGCTTTCCTAGGATCCTTCATGGTGATGTTCATCGCCTTTGCTCTGGCGATCTTCTTCATCATCTCGTGGCCTATTCGTCTTTTCTTTCGGATTTTTGTCCGGCTGATTCGAGGGCGACGTCTCGCTCGCCCTCGGTTCAAAAGGGTCGTCATCCTGGGTTTGGATGGTCTGGATCCAGGTAGAGTTCGGGAGTTCATGGCCGAGGGAAAGATGCCGAATCTCTCCCGGCTGGCCGAGCAGGGATGTTTCAAGGAATTGAAAACAACGTGTCCCGCTATGTCCCCGGTGGCCTGGTCGACTTTCCTGACCGGGGTGAATCCGGCCAAACACAACATTTACGATTTCCTGAACCGTGACTTTCGAACATATATGCCTGTTCTCTCGTCGTCCGAGGTCCGGCCCTCGACGCGGACCATTTCCATCGGGAAATTCAAATTCACCGTCGGCAAACCGACCATAACCATGCTGCGGAAAAGCCAGCCTTTCTGGAAGATTCTCGGCGATCATGGGATTTTCAGCACCATTCTCCGCGTTCCGATCACCTTTCCTCCGGAGAAGTTCAAAGGACTGATGCTGTCGGCCATGTGCGTGCCGGATCTGCGCGGCTCCCAAGGCAGCTTCTCCTATTACACAACGGAGCGCTCGGACCGGGAAATGACCGGCGGATATCAGTATCCGTTGGAGCCGAATGGAAACAGCGTGGAAGGAGAGCTGATCGGTCCGGAGAACTCCGCCAAGAATGACGGCAGTGAGCTCCGAGTGCCGTTTTCGATCACACTGAACGGGGCGGCCTCCGCGAAACTCCGCGTTGACAGCCAAACTATCGATCTGAAGAGAAGAGAGTACTCAGAGTGGATTAGAGTGACCTTCCGGGCCGGATTAGGTAAAAAGGTCCGGGGCATCTGCCGCTTCCTGCTGCTCGATACGGAACCGGATATCAGGCTTTACGTCACTCCAATTAACATCGATCCGGAAAAACCCGCCCTCCCGGTTTCCCATCCAGTTTCATATGGCGTTTACTTGTCAAAAATGCAGGGCCCGTTCGCCACTCTCGGTCTGGCCGAGGATGATTGGGGTTTGAACGAGGGGATCTTGGATGAACAAACCTTTCTCGATCAGGCGTTGCTCATCGAGAAAGAGCGCGAGGAGATGTTCTTTAACATGGTGGACAAGACGCGCCGGGGCCTGTGCGCCGTTGTCTTCGACGGGACGGACCGTATCCAGCACATGTTTTATCGCTATCTCGTCGACGGGCATCCCGCGAATCGGGGCAAGGACACAAAGGAATTCGCGTCCACTATCGAGGATCTCTACACGCGCATGGACGGACTCGTGGGCCGGACAATGAAGAAGGTCGATGATAAGTCGCTCCTGATCGTCATGTCCGATCACGGTTTCAAAGCGTTTAACCGGGGAGTCAACCTGAATCGTTGGCTGATGGAAAACGGCTACCTGGCAGTCAAACAGGAAGGCGATGATCCGGACAACTACCTGCAGAAAGTCGACTGGTCGCGCACGAAGGCGTACCTCTTCGGGCTGACAGGGATTTATTTCAATTTGAAGGGGCGTGAATCGCAGGGGATAGTCTCTCCCGGAGAGGAAGCCGAGGCCTTGAAGAAGGAAATCATCGAGAAGCTTTCAGGCTTGAAAGATCCGGAGAATGGTGAAACAGCCATCAACGAGGTGTTCGACAGCGCCCAGGTTTATTCCGGGCCTTACCTGAGGAACGCGCCTGAACTAATTATCGGATACAATGTGGGGTACCGGGCATCCTGGGACGCCGCCGTCGGAAAGGTCAACACACCCCTTTTCGAAGATAACATCAAGGCCTGGAGTGGCGATCACTGCATCGATCCGCGACTGGTTCCGGGAGTTCTCTTCTGCAATCACTCCGTCGACGACGAGGAACCGGGCATCATAGATATTGCCCCAACCGTCCTCAATGTCCTCGGTGTCGAGGTCCCCAGTTACATGGACGGAAAGCCGTTCATTCTCAGGGAAGACCAGAAACAGAACACATCCGCCGAATCTTCAACTGAAAAGGAGTCACTTCATGCGGATGATTAATCGAACCCTATTGCAGATATCATGTCTGCTTGTTATTGCTGCAACGTGCGCTTTTCTTCTCGGATCCTGCCGGACAGGCAACCCGGGGAAGAAAGTCATTGTTCTCGGAATGGACGGGATGGATCCTGTCCTTCTTGCTCGATTCGTCAAGAAAGGGGTCATGCCGAACTTTGCGAATTTCATGGAAAGCGGAGATTATCTTCCCCTGGAAACGAGCATGCCTCCCCAGAGTCCGGTGGCCTGGTCCAACTTCATCACGGGAATGAACTCGGGAGGCCATCGCATCTTTGATTTCCTCCACCGGGACACCGAAACCATGCTTCCGAAATCTTCGATGTCGGAGGCAGAGGCCGCCACCCGCGAGGTCACCCTGGGCGATTGGGTATTGCCTCTCTCCTCGGGTTCGGTGAAGTCCCTCCGCGAAGGGCGTGCTTTCTGGGAACTACTGGAAGAGAAGGACATTCCCGTTCGAATCTTCAAGATCCCGGTCAACTTTCCCCCCGTGGAAACCCGCGGCCCGTCCCTCTCCGGGATGGGAACACCGGACCTGACCGGGAGCATGGGCAGCTTCTCCTACTTCACCGACGCCCCGCCCAAGAACGCCCGCGAGGTCACAGGCGGCGAGGTGTACGAGGTCGCTGTGGTGGGAAACAAAGCGATCTGCAAGCTTCACGGTCCAAAGAACTCGTTCCGCACCGACGCGCCAGAGTCAATCATTGAATTCGAGGTCTATCCCGATCCGGAGAACGCCGCCGCATTGATCCATATCCAGGATCAGACCATTCTCCTCAAGGAAGGAGAATGGAGCGATTGGGTCCACATAGAATTCGAAATGGTGCCCTATCTGGTCGGGGTCAAAGGGATTTGCCGGTTTTACCTGAAGCAGGTCCGGCCGGATTTCAAGCTTTATGTGACGCCTCTTAACATTGATCCAGAAGATCCCGCCATGCCGGTTTCTTCACCGGAGTCTTATAGCCGGGACCTTGCCAGGGCCGTGGGCCTCTTTTACACCCAGGGCATGCCGGAAGACACAAAGGCTCTTTCTCACGGGATTTTCAGCGATGCCGATTATGTCGGGCAGTCCCACCTGGTGCTGGAGGAACGGCTGAAGATGTTTGACTACGAATTGAGCCGGTTCAAATCCGGCTTCATGTTCTTTTACTTCTCCAGCACGGACCTGAACTGCCACATGATGTGGCGGACTTGGGACAAGAAGCATCCGGCCTATACTCGCGAGTCGGAGAAATTCGGGGAGCATCTCGAGGTCATCTACCGCGCGATGGACAGCGTCGTCGGCAAGGCGATGGAGAAGGTCGATGAGAACACCACATTAATTGTGATGTCCGACCATGGCTTCGCTCCCTACCGTCGATCTGTGAATCTCAACGCCTGGCTCAAGAAGAACGGCTACCTGGAAGTGAGAAACCAGTCGGCCCGGGGAACACCAAGAGATGAATTCCTTCTGAATATCGACTGGAATCGAACCAAGGCCTATGCACTTGGTTTCAACGCGCTTTACCTGAACTTGCAGGGCCGGGAGAAGAAAGGAATCGTCTCTCCGGGCGAAGAAGCGGACAAACTGGTCAAGCAAATCAAGCGGAAATTGCTCAATTTCAAAGACCCCGAGACCGGGAAGAAGATCATACGGCACGCCTATGAAGGAAAGCGGTTCTATTCCGGCCCCTATGTCGACGACGCCCCGGATCTGCTCGTCGGATACATCCGGGGATATCGCGCCTCAGATGAGACGGCGCTGGGGGCTACCCCTTGGGAGCTCATCGAAGACAACAAAGAAAAGTGGAGCGGCGACCACTGCATGGACTACATACTGGTGCCGGGAATACTGCTGTCCAACAAGAAGGTGCAGATGCGCAAGCCGTCATTGTGCGACCTGACTGTTTCCATCCTGGCAGAATTCGACGTTGATCCTCTGCCCGAAATGATAGGCAACAATATTTTTTAGAATGAAACCACAGGTGCACACAGATGGACTCAGATTAGGAGTCATTCTGGACGTTGCACCGAGAACTGAGCACTAAGAACTGAGAACAGAGCACTACCGAAAGGGAAATACAATGTTTGGAAATAAAATCAAATTAGATAAAGACCTGTTGGAAAGGGCGAAGAAATTCGCCGAAATTGCAGGCTATTCGTCCGTAGAAGAATTCATTACACACGCTTTGGAGCGCGAGATCTCCCAACTTGAAGAAGCCGACTCGGAAGAGGAGATCAAGAAGAAACTCCAGGGCCTCGGCTACATTTCGTAACGCGAATCGGTAGGGTAGGCAGTGCGAGGGCAGTTTTTTAAAGTTGCACAGTCTCGTAGCTTGTCATCCTGAGCGAAGCGAAGGATCTCTTCTCTGAGGATATACCTGAAACAAGGGATTCTTCGCCTTTGGCTCAGAATGACATTGGGTAAATTATTGAACTCTGCATCGTTAATGGAACGTACTGAAATATGCGACATCCCTCTCGTTCCCAAGTTGAACTTGGGAACGAAGGCAGAAGATCATGGTCTTTCAGACGGCTCAGCGGGAGCTTCGCCCTCCCGAGCCGAACTGAAAAGGGGCAGGGGGGAGGGCGAGGCTCCTGCCGAGCCGCAATCGGGTGTTCCGTTTTCTTTGCAGTCCTCAATAATGTGGATCACTCAAGGCTTATGTCGGGTAGCTTATTGAAGAAGACAGAAGAATCTCTCTGTGAATTCTGTGCCCTCTGTGGCAGGAAACACCCGTGACTCTTATCAATAGACTGATCAACGCTATCTCCGACGTGATTTTCCTGCCCTTCCAGGGATTCGATCCCTGGGTGGCCATGGTCGTGATCTCCGCCGTGACCGGCGTGATCATGCTGATGATTTTCAAGAGAACCTCCAACCAGCGTGCTATCCGGCGGATTAAGGATCGGATCAAAGGCCATATCCTTGAGGCGCTTCTTTTCAAAGACGACTTCTTGATCACTTTGCGCACGCAGGGATCGCTTTTCCTCTGCGCCTTTAAGTATATGGGTTATTCGTTCGCCCCGATGGCAGTGATGCTCATCCCGGTCGTCCTGATCCTCGTCCAACTCGAGCAGCGGTACGGCCACCGCGCCCTCCAGGTGGGTGAAGCAGCCGTTGTTTCCGTTTCTCTCCGCGAAGGAATGGGACATCGAGTGAATGAGGTCACACTTCACAATGACCCGGGCATCGTCCACGAAACCCCTTCCGTCCGGATCTCGTCCCTGGGCCAGGTCCATTGGCGCGTTCACGCCGAGGAAGAAGGGCTGATTCTATTGCAGTTCGAGGCGAATGGTGTGACGATCGAGAAAAACCTCACCGTCGGGAAGGGACTCCATCGGTGTTCCGCAATAAAGTTCCGCACCGGTTTCTGGAACCGCCTCCTCTACCCTTCCGAACCACCCCTTCCCCGCGACGGGATCATTGAATCCATCGAAGTGGCCTACCCCGGCCAGTCCCTGCTCTTTCTTGGCTGGGACGTCCACTGGCTTGTCGCCTTCTTTATCCTCTCCATCGTCTTCGGCTTCGCCCTGAAGGGAACCCTGGGCGTCGAAGTGTAGGGCCTAAGCTGCTCCGGAAAACTATGGGAAGGACTGTAGGGGCGCACGGCCGTGCGCCCGTCACATTCCACATATGAGAGACAAGTTCCCCTATCCGAAACGGCGCTCAATCCGTCTAAAGGATTTTGATTACTCTCAGGCCGGTATCTATTTCGTTACCATTTGTACACACCAGAGGAAGTGTTTGTTCGGTAGAATCGTGGAGGGAGACGTTAGCTTGAATCTATTTGGACGAATTGTAGAAGAGGAGTGGTTCAAGACTCCTGGCATACGTCCTGAGGTCAAGTTAGATGCCTTTGTCGTAATGCCAAACCACATTCACGGTATTGTCATGATTTGTTCGGATGATTTGGAACGGGCGCACGGCCGTGCGCCCCTACGACCGGGACTAGAAAGAAGATCCAAATCATTGAGCTCACTGATTGCCGGTTTCAAATCTGCTGTCACGAAACGCATCAATCAGATGCGGGGCACACCCGGAATACCTGTATGGCAACGGAACTATTACGAACATATTGTCCGGAGTCAAACCGATTTAGATGAAATCAGGGGATACATCGCCAACAATCCTGCCATTTGGGCGTCGGATCCCGAAAATCCATCTGTCAGGGCAAGAAGTCAATGAATGGGGATGTAGGGGCGCACGGCCGTGCGCCCGGACAAGCTTTGGGCTGTATATAGTGTTTCAATTCCTATCAGGGGTGGTCGAATGGTTCAGGTTTCGTGGCAATCAGGCCCGTCCGAAGGGCGAAGAAATCCCCAATAAAACCGACAAGCGCGATTCAAATTAGGACACTACCTAATTTTACGTCCGTTTGACATTTTGGCAATCCGGGGGTAAAATCGTTCAATTATCCGGAGGAGGTATCCCATTTCCTCCTGAATTCCACCCGGGAATGAGTTATATGGTTCCGGGTTGTCCATTGCGCCGAAGGCGCACAAGCATTATTTACTCCAAACAGACGACGGGGAGGTGCGGCCCGAAATGATCGACGGCAAGTGGGAAGGTTTATCTTTTGACGATGTCACCCTCGAGCCGGGGAAGTCAGAGGTCCTGCCCAGCGAGGTGGACGTCGCCAGCCGGCTGACCCAAAACATCACCCTGGGAATCCCCATCCTGAGCGCCGCGATGGATACTGTGACCGAGGCGCGCCTGGCCATTGCCCTGGCCCAGGAGGGCGGTTTCGGGGTCATCCACCGGAATACGGGCATTGATGACCAGGCGGTCGAGGTGGACCGGGTGAAGCGGTCCGAAAGCGGTGTGATTGCCAATCCGATTACCCTCTCACCCGGAGAAACCGTCGGCGACGCCGAAGATATCATGGCGCGCTACCACATCTCCGGCATCCCCATCACCGAAAACGGTAAACTCATCGGCATTCTGACCAACCGCGACATCCGTTTCTGCACGGATATGTCGGAAAAGATAGAAAACTTGATGACCAGGGAGAACCTGATCACCGGTCCTCCCGGCACGACCCTGGAAGAGGCCAAGACTCTCCTTCATAAGCACCGGAAAGAGAAGCTGCTCATCGTCGACGAAGAGGGACAGCTCCGAGGACTCATTACTATTAAGGATATCCAGAAGGCGATCCTGTATCCCAGCGCGTGCAAGGATGAGTTGAGGCGGCTGCGATGCGGGGCCGCCGTGGGCACCGCGGCGGACACCCTCGATCGGGCCCAGGCCCTGGTCGATGCGGGAGTCGACGCCCTGGTGGTCGATACGGCGCATGGGCATTCGGCAAGGGTCCTGGACACAGTTGAGAAGCTGCGCGGGAAATTCCCCGACACGGAGGTCATCGCCGGCAACGTGGCCATGGCCGAAGGCGCCGAGGACCTGATCCGCGCCGGCGCTCAGGCGGTCAAGGTCGGAATGGGCCCCGGTTCCATCTGCACCACCCGGGTTATTTCCGGGGTCGGCATCCCGCAGTTGACCGCCCTGATGAGGTGCGCGGAAGTCTGCAACAAGCACGATATTCCGATGATCGCCGACGGCGGCATTAAGTTCACCGGCGACATTACGAAGGCCCTTGCCGCCGGCGCCAGTTGCGTCATGATTGGCGGGCTGTTCGCCGGCACCGACGAAAGCCCTGGGCAGACGGTCCTCTTCGAAGGGCGCACCTACAAGGAATATCGCGGTATGGGTTCCTTGAAGGCGATGCAGCGGGGCGCCGCGGACCGGTACTCCCAGGATGACGGCGACATGGCGAAGCTGGTGCCAGAGGGCGTTGAAGGGCGCGTGCCGTACAAGGGGCTGCTTTCCGAGTTCGTTCACCAGCTTGTGGGTGGGCTCCGGTCCGGAATGGGGTATGTCGGCGCGCATAACCTGCGGGATCTCCAGGGCAAGGCCCGCTTCCTGCGCCAGTCATCCAGCAGCGTCCGAGAGGGCCATCCCCACGACGTCGTTGTGACGGAAGATGCACCCAACTACCAGTCGCCGACCCGCCAATTCCCCTTTGGAAGCGGCACTCGTTAATAGACACTCCATCCTGACTACCTTGAGACGTCTCCGAACTACATGACCGAATCTAATTCTACTCTTCCCAAGTCAGAATCATCGTCAGAACGGGACACCATCGTCGTTCTCGATTTCGGCGCGCAATACAGCCACTTGATTGCACGCCGCATCAGGGAACTGAATGTCTACTGCATCCTCGTTCCTTATGATGCCGCCCCGGAGACCCTCGCGATCCCGGGGCTGCGCGGGATCATCCTTTCGGGGGGGCCCTCAAGCGTCCTGGAACCCGATGCTCCCAGGCCGGACCCCGCTATCTTTCAGATGGGACTGCCCGTGCTGGGCATCTGCTACGGCCTCCAGCTCCTCGGGCATCTCCTCGGGGGCCGGGTTTCTTCTTCTCAAAAACGGGAATTCGGCCGCGCGGTCCTCAGCCATTCCAATTCAGCCGTCGTAGCCAATGCCACTTTGGCGAAGTCGGCCTCGCCGGGCCTTTTCGAGGGGCTTGCGCCGGAATTGACCGTGTGGATGAGCCACGGCGACAGGGTGGAAGAGCTCCCGCCCGGATTCAAAGTCCTGGGGCAGACCGAAAACTCGCCCATCGCGGCCATTGGGGACCCGGAAAAGCACCTGTACGGGGTTCAATTCCATCCGGAAGTGAACCACACCCCTCAGGGTCGCGAGATCCTTCGAAATTTCGTCGTCAACATCTGCGGCTGTTCGCCTACTTGGACTCCCCAGTCGTTCATCGACGAGGCGACAGAGAAAATCCGGCGCCAGGTCGGGGAGGAGAGAGTTCTAACGGCCCTCAGTGGAGGCGTGGATTCCTCGGTGTTGGCCCTGCTCATCCGCCGGGCTGTCGGAGACCGCCTGACCTGCGTCTTCGTGGACAACGGCCTGCTCAGGAAAAACGAGGCGGAAGAAGTTGTCCGCGTATTCAAGGAGTCGTTCGGCATTACCTTCAAACATGTCGACGCCGTGGATCGGTTTTTGGATAAGCTGGAAGGAGTGACTGATCCCGAAGAGAAAAGACGGATAATCGGCCACGAATTCATTGAGGTCTTCACCGACGCCGCCCGGGAACTGGGCGAGTTTCAGTTCCTGGCCCAGGGGACCATCTACCCGGACGTGATAGAAAGCATCTCCGCCAAAGGGGGCCCGTCGGCAACCATCAAGAGCCATCACAACGTCGGCGGCCTGCCTGAAGAGATGCACCTGGAGCTGGTGGAACCCCTGCGGGACCTGTTCAAGGACGAAGTCCGGGCGGTAGGACGCGAGCTGGGTCTTCAAGAGGAAATCATCCGGCGGCACCCCTTCCCCGGCCCCGGCCTCGCTGTTCGCGTCGTTGGAGAGATTTCACGAGAGAAACTCCATGTTCTGCGGGAGGCGGACGCCATCGCCCTTGAGGAAATCCGAGCTGCCGGACTGTACGACGAGATCGCGCAAGGTTTCACCGTCCTGCTTCCGGTTCAGACGGTGGGCGTCATGGGCGATGCCCGGACCTACGAGAATGTCATCGCCTTGCGTGCGGTGACGACCGAGGATTTCATGACCGCCGATTGGTACCGCTTTCCGCCCGATGTCCTGGCTCGAATCTCCAACCGCATCATCAATGAAGTGGCCGGAGTCAATCGCGTCGTTTACGACATCAGCTCCAAACCCCCCAGCACAATCGAATGGGAGTAGTACAAGGACGAAGTGCGAAGTACGAAGAGCGAAGGACGAAGGACGAAAGGTGAAGAGTTTCTGAATACTCAACCGAACAAATTTCGTACTTCGTCCTTCTCACTTCTTACTTCTATCCGCTCCCGGATCGTTCCGTTTATCGCTATCTTTGTCACCGGGGCGATGTCTATTCCGGGTTTTCTGATGCTGATGCTTCCGAAAGGAAAAGCGATCTTTGCACCTTACTGTCAACTTTGGGGCTGGATCCTGATCAAATTATCGGGAATGCGAATCGTGACAGAGGGGATAGAGGGGCTTGATCTAAACGAGACGCCCATTGTCGTGGCAAACCACGAGAGCCTTATCGATACGCCCCTGATGGCGTATCTGCTCAAAGGGAAAGCGGGATTTCTGGCGAAGAGGTCGCTTTTTCTCTTTCCGATATTCGGGCAGATGCTGTGGTTGATGGGATCCATCAGCATCGACAAGCGAAACCGCACCAAAGCGGCAAGAAGCATCGAAAAGGCCGCCTCAGTTCTTGCCAAAGGGAGACCGATGATAGTCTTTCCCGAAGGGGGCCGGACGCGGACGGGGAAGATGCAGCCCTTCAAACGCGGCGCGTTCTTGCTGGCAATTCGAGCCCAGAAAAAAATCCAGCCGGTGGGAATCCGTGGCACCTATGAATGCATGAACCCCAATACCCTCCGCCTCTATCCGGGCACAGTCACCGTTCGTTTCGGAAAGCCCATCGACACCGCCGGCTATACCGACAACGACCGGGCCAGGCTGAGCGATTTGACCCGCGCCGAAATCGTCCGGCTGGTCGGCGAATCACCTGCCGATGAAAAGCCAACCGGGAAAAACTCCCCGTAAAGTCATACAATGATAGAGATGGACGCCGATACTTCCCTTGGGCCCCCACGGGAGGGCGAGCCTCCCGGCGAGCCGTTGGGATAGGTGCCCGGAAGAAAATCATGTCTCGTCTGATTTGTGTCCGAAGTCTTGGGCTGGGTCTATCGCTGGCGGTCTGTTTCGAGATTGTCGCCTGCTATCGGAACAACTCTGTCCAGACTCAAGCCCAAAGCACCCAAACATTTACCATCTCGAAAACCGAGCCCCGAACCGTTCGTTTTCCCGCAGATCGACCGGTTGGTAGACTGTGGGAAAGAGACCTGCGGATCTCTCCATTCCCGGACCAACCCGTGATGGGATACTGGAACCTCTCGCATGGGTGGAAAAGGCCGAGGGAGGCAGTCGGAGATGTGCAAATCCCGGCGGGGATGGAACTCAAACTCACTGTCCGAAAAGATCCGACGAAAATCCAGAAAATTCCGGGGTGGCAGGGAGCTTTTTGGAGGGTCATCGACGAGGCGAAGCTTCAGTTCGAACCGAATTTTCATCCGTTCGAAACGCTTAAGCCCGGGGATATCCAATCATTGGAGCTCGATCGCAAGGGTGTGACAGACTCGATTCTGACCAACCTCGTGGCATTGAAATCTGTCCGTGAACTTCAAATCGGCCAAACAGAGATTTCAGAGCGCGGGTTGCACAAGCTGTTGGACGCCATGTCTCTTGAACGGTTGTTCCTGGTGCTGATCCGCCCTGAAGCGGTTACCGATGTCGGGTTAGCCCCACTTCAGGACCAATCCTCTCTTGAGTGGCTGAAGATCTATGCGCCGCAAATGACAAACGAAGGGCTTCGACATCTGCAGGATCTAGACTCTCTTACATATCTCGGAGTTTCGAGCCCTGGTCTCAGCGATCCCGGACTCGCATACCTCCGGAACCTTGTCTCCCTCGAATTCCTTCAACTATCTGGAGGGGTCAGCGGATTTGGACTGACCTATCTCGAAGAGCTCCCGTCTCTTACTGCGCTGGACCTCCTGGACTGCCCGATCACTGATGTGGGCCTTTCGTTTATTCCTGAATTTCCCAATCTGAGGTCGCTCGGGCTGAGATCTACATCCATCAGCGACGCGGGATTAGCTCACCTCAAAAAGCTCAAGTCACTTCAATTGCTAAATCTGCAACACACCGCGATCAATGGTCGAGGGCTGGCCCACTTGTCATCCCTCTCCAACCTTCAGACACTTCTTCTGGACTCCACCCCCCTTTCCGACGCAGGGCTTACCAATTTAGGGGGGCTCAAACAGATTCAAAGGCTCGGGCTGAGCGGGACGCCCTTGACGGATGACGGTCTGGCTCATCTCAGCCAGCTTGGCTCGTTGCGTCACCTGGACTTGCAGCGCACCGCGATAACAGACAAAGGTATGGTTCACCTCAAGCATCTCACCTCCCTCGAGTATCTTAATCTTGGCGCCACATTGATTACGGACAAAGGGCTACCGCACTTGGCCGAGCTCAAGTCATTGCACTACCTGAGTCTCTGGGGAACCCAAGTGAGTGATGAGGGATTGGATCACCTGATGAATCTGACTTCATTAGAATCGCTGTCTCTGCATGGAACGCTTGTCACACCTGCGGGAAAAGAGAGGCTGAAAAGAGCGCTGCCGGGGTGCAGAGTCGAGGGATGATATGTCAGAGGAAGAGCCAATGAAACCTGTCACGACCGAAGAAATGCGTGAATTGGACCGCTGGGCGACAGAGGAGTTGGGGATTCCATCGCTGGTGTTGATGGAGGTGGCCGGCCGGGCGGTGTTCCAAGAGGCGATGAAGATGCTGGGGGACTCCACGGGCCCGGCGGTTGTGCTCTGCGGGAAGGGAAACAATGGGGGAGACGGGCTCGTCGTGGCCCGTCACCTGCTCAATGCGGGCGTTGACCTCAGCGTTCTGATCCTGGGTGCGAAGGACCAGCTCTCGCCCGATGCCCGAGCCAATCTCGATATCCTGGATCGACTCGGCTTTCAGCCGGAACCGCTGGTAACCGACAAGTCATTGGCCGAATTGCCTGATAGACTGTCCCCCGCTGAACTGATAATTGATGCCCTCCTGGGTACCGGCCTCAAGGGCTCCGTTTCCGAGAAATACCGGCATATCATCGACGCCATCAACGCATCCGGCAGCCCTATCCTCGCGGTGGACATCCCTTCCGGGCTCGACGGCGATAGCGGCCAGCCCCTTGGATCCGCTGTGAAAGCGACCCGGACCGTCACTTTTCAGTGTCCCAAGAAGGGATTTTCACTAGCTCCCGGGCCGGAATTTGTGGGAGAATTGGTCGTGGCCGATATCGGGATACCCACACGTTTCCGGTTGCCGAAATCAAATTCCTAAGGTGATGCCTCCTTGCCTCCCATCCGCTCTTTTGTCGCCATCCCAATCAACCAGGAAGTCCGGGCCAATCTGGACGAGTTGATCGCGGATTTGAAGAAATTCAGAGAACCCGTAAAGTGGGTCCGGCCGGATAATCTGCATATCACCCTGCGATTTCTTGGAAACCAGGAACCTGATCGCCTCGAGGAGCTGGCCGACCGGCTGCAAGAAAAGGTAGCCGCTGAGGCTTTTCAGATAGAAATGGAGGGGCTGGGGGCGTTTCCTAACCTATCCCGGCCGCGCGTTATTTGGGCCGGCGTCGGAATTGGACAGGACAAGATGCTTTCACTCCATGGCCAGGTCGAGGAAGCGCTGGAGGTCTGGGGGTGTGAGCCGGAATCACGGAAATTCACCTCCCACCTGACCCTGGGACGTGTCAAGGGACCGATTCGAGAAAAGAAATTCACCGAATTCATGGCTAACCGGAGCAATTGCGGACTCGGCGAGACCCAAGTGGACCGCGTCCTGATCATGCAGAGTAACTTATTGCCGCGCGGTGCGGAGTATTCTGTGCTCCACGAACTGAAGCTCCTCGACGCCAAATCCTGACGCCGGAAGGAGGAGATCCGCTATGTCAGTCGACACCGATCCTTACATTTCGAAGAGAAACATCATGGTCGCAGAACAGATCCGCGCCCGAGGCGTCCTCTCGCACGACGTGCTCCGCACTATGGAAATGGTGCCCCGTCACCGTTTTGTTCCGCCGGACATGGTGTGGGCGGCCCACGATGATCGCCCCCTCGAGATCGGTCTTGGCCAGACCATTTCCCAGCCCTACATGGTCGCAGCCATGACCCAGGCGCTCGAGGTTTTTCCGGGCTGCCGCGTCCTCGAGATCGGCACGGGATCGGGATACCAGGCGGCTATCCTCGAGGAGATGGGATGTTATGTATGGACGGTGGAACGCCATCTTGAACTGGCCTTATCGTCCGCCCGCTGTCTAAGAGAACTTAGCTATCGTCAGACACACGTCCGCGTCGGTGATGGCGGAAAGGGTTGGCCGGAATTCGCCCCATTCGACCGAATCATCATCACGGCGGCCTCTCCCAAAGTTCCACCCGCACTCGGGGCCCAGGTCGCTGTGGGCGGTATCATTGTCATCCCCATCGGCTCACGAACCGTTCAAAGGTTGACGGTGATCGAGCGGGTCGGCCTGGAAGACTTCAAGTCCTCCTCGCTGATGCAATGTGTCTTTGTGCCGCTGCTGGGCGAGGAAGGTTGGGCGGGGACCGCCGATTCTGGGCCCAAGGAAGCGTAAGTCCTGTTCCGACATGATGAAAGCCATGCCATTGTGTCGGGTCCGCCGGCATGTTATAATTCCTCGGAATTTCGGGGACCCATACGTCATGCGCTGTCTGCGTTCTTACCGCAAGTTGTTGAAATCAGCCACATTGAGGATCCCTATTGCCTTCTTGATGGTTCCCGCCCTACTATGTTCTCCTCAAGTCCTGGCCCAGACGGAGGATGAAGGGGGTTCCCTAGACGACAAGAACAAATCATCCCTCCGGTCACGACCTTTTCACCTGATAGATTTCACGAAGTTTCCGGAGATGAACGTTGAACCCGGTTCGGATCCCGGAGCGTCCGAATCTATAAACACGATTTCGCCGGCGTCAGGCGTCGCGCTGATACGCGACCTAACAAAGCTACGCGAGGAAGTAAATTTTCTCCTTCAGGAGATTGAACGGCTGAGTAGAGATGTTGCGTCAATTCGCACAGAGATCGATGGGATGGCGGATGGACGCAATGACTTCAAAACGGCCCCGTTCTGGATCGGGGAGTGAACTAGAGGGGATGCCATGAAACACAAGATTTTCGCTAGAACAAAGTCTGCCTGCCTGGTAGCCGCTCTCGTGGCAAGCGTTGGCGCGCTTACATCATGCGATTCGATAAAGGATATGCTGGGAGGTAAGAAGGAGGTCGTGGAAGAACCTCCTGAGATCACATATCCCGACGCCGTGAACACCCTGCAGGCCACTTTCCGGTCGGCAGCACAGTGTCAGTCATCCAGCGTAGCGTCGGCTGCTGCTACCCCTGCCCCAGCCGTTAGGCCTGGCCCTCCGGGGGGAGGCCCTCCTGGTGGGCGACCGGGGGGAGGCCCTCCTGGTGGGCGACCGGGCGGCGGCCCTCCTGGTGGGCGACCGGGCGGCGGTGGACTTCGTGCGGGTATGGGCGGCGGTGCATCCACAGTGCTCAGCGCTTTCAAGCAGGAATGGTACACCGAACACCCCGAAGGGAAAGTTGTTGTCCGGAACCTTTCTACGGGAATATATGACCAGGCAAAGGGCAGCTTCGACGGCGAAGATTTCAGGTGCGCCATCCAACGCTGCGACCTGGCAATGATGCTTGACCCGGAAAACCGAAGAGCACGCGACCTGAAGGAAAAGGCCGTTATCGAGGTGAGTCGTCCCAAGCTCGAAGTTCAAGGTTTTGCCAACGTCAGCGAAGAAAAACTGGCCTGGATCGAAGTGACCCATCCGAGGGGCCGAAAGACAAAGGTCAGCGTGAAGGTGGGGCAGGTGTTCCTCGCCGATGTCATCGAGAATCCCGCCGGGGACAGAGGGTACCGCCTTGAAGAGATCATCAATGACCCCCAGATGATTGTGGTCACATACTTGCCGAACGGGAAAGAATATAACTTCCTCTATCGGGAGGTTGACGCAAAGATCCGCCAGGGTGTAAGCCGTTCTACACCGCCACCCAGTGGATCCTGACGTCGGCATCTCTCAGGTTTCTCAGCCGGGCCGGGCCCCTTCTCCCTGTCCAGGACCTGGTATTCTGCACGAATGAAACCTCGGATCGGTCTCAGCACCTGTCTCGACAAGGGGAAGATCCACGCGCCCGGCCGCGATTACCTCTACCTAAATAACTTCTACCCGGAGGCCGTTCTGGCGGCGGGAGGAATCCCGTTGCTGCTGCCCTGTCTTGAGAGCGGACTCTCCTGGGCTGAAATCCTTCACTCAGTTGACGCGGTGATTATCACCGGCGGGGATGACATCCACCCGAGTTGGTACGGCGAGGGACCGAGCGGCTCGCTCAAATTGGAGTCGGACGACCGCGTTCGCTCAGATATCGAATTGTTGCGAGAATCGCGACGGCAGGAAAAACCCCTTCTGGGGATTTGCTACGGCATTCAACTGGTAAATATCGCCCATAATGGGACCCTCTATCAAGATTTGCCCTCCGACCTCCCTTCAGAAATCAGCCACGGCCGCTGGAAGGAACAGTACGAACACGAGGTTGCCGTGGCCCCTGACTCCTCGCTTCACCAGGTCCTCGGCCGGGACCGTGTCGTCGTCACGAGCAGCCATCATCAGGCGATCAAGGCCCTGGGGGAGGGTCTGTGTGCAGCCGCTCACGCCGAAGACGGGATAATCGAGGCTGTTGAAATTCCCGATCAACCCGATTTCCTCGCCGTTCAATGGCATCCCGAGTTGGAGGCGGACGGCAGCGGGATCAAACTTTTTGAGTGGATTGTCCAGCAGGCGGCGGGCTAGTCGTCATCACAAGCCTCGCTTGCGTCGGGGAGATAACCCAGCTAGCTTGTCTTCAAGGTTCTTCGCAGGCGTGAAATGAAACGTTCTCCCGATCTTTAGGCCATCAAGCAAGCCACGGTCCTGCAAGTCCAGCAAATCCGATCGACTCGTCTGATAGACAATGTTGTGGCTAACGCGGTGGGATTGAATCGTGTATACATGGCCTGGATGCCGCAATGCGTGGCCAATCAGCACGCGCTGCCGAGGGTTGAGCATTGTGCTTATCCGCATCTTCTTCTCAATCTCGCGTAATTGCCGAGTCTTTCGCTCGATATATTCGTGCAGCTCTTTGATTGCACGCAGAATGACCTTAAGCTGGTACAAGACAAAGTAAGTCAAATCGTTGTCATCCGTTTCTGTGTAAAGAAAAGCGCGGCTATACTGGGACGGCGCATTGAGCAATATTTGAGAAATCGAAATGAACTCAAACAACCAGAAACCTTGGTTGAGCATAGACCAGTAAAACAAGGCTCTCGCTGTCCTCCCATTGCCGTCGACAAACGGGTGGTCATGGGCGAGCCAGAAGTGAAGCATGATGGCCCGAATCGCCGGGTGAACAAATTCTTCCGGAATCCTTCCATTGGCAAAACTGCACATGTCCTCTAGCCGATCTTTGAGCTGATCCACCGGCGGTGGAACATGATAGATTTCATCTCCGCCACTAAAAACCACGACACTTTCATCTGCACGGCGCAGTCGGCCGGCTGCCGACGGGTCGTCCAATGTTTGGTCCGTAATCGATCGGTGAATCTCAAATACCAATTCTCTTGTCAGAGATTCCCCTTTGAGTTCTCCGATCCTCTGCATTGTCAAAAAATTGTTCAAGATCATTTGTTCACTCCGGTCGCTGGGCTTTCGGCCGGTACGAATCATCTCCTTGGCAACCGGACGGGTTGTTGCGGCTCCCTCGAGTTGACTTGAAGTAATGGCTTCCTGAATGAGTGAGGTCACCAAGTATCGATCTCTTGTGTCTGGATTGGCGATCTCGTCCGGCATGTCGATATGCCCTCCGGCTTGTAGATCAATCTTGTGCAATCTTTCAGGGATGGGGTCCACTACTGCATATTTGAAAGGATTCCCTTTGGCATCAAACAAAGGCGCCTCCTTCAACAGGCTGAGTCGGTGAAATTTGAGTGCGAACCACCATTCATCGCGGGAGAGACCTTCGGGAGGCGGCCGGCGAACCAAGGCGTCCCAGTGTAGATATTTGCCGAATGCCAGAGGGCCGGAAACGGTTTCGAACAGGGTTTTGATCTCTTTAGGGTTTTTCCCAATGAAATTCTCCCAAAGCTTCCTGATATCTGGAGGAGATTTTATCTTCATTGACATACAACCACCTTATATATCAAAGACTTACGCAACTACTAAATATATACTAATATCTACTAAATTAGTATATACGACACCTCGGCCCTTGTCAATTACTAAATTAGTATGTATTAGTTTTAAATTAGTAGTTGCGAGGACACTTCATCCAAATACCCTGTCCGGAAAGGCTGCAGATTCCGGACACAGAAAGGGCCCGCCGAAGGCGGGCCCTCCAATCGGATCGATTGAACACCGAAGGTTACATCATTGTCTCGGGCAGCTTGAATTCTTTCCACGTCTCGCCGTCTTTATATTCGATTTTCTCGGGGTCAATGCCGTTCGAGTTCTTGTAAAGCTTCCCGGAAATGCGGACGGTCTTTGCCATCAGATCGACCAAATCCCCCGACTTGGTCAGGAGGGTGTAAGTCTTTCCGGATTCTTCGCGGACCCCGGCTGGTATCCCACTCTTTACGCACGAGACGGCGCACTTCAGGTGATCCGGACCCAGTCCCGCCTCACCCATCTTAGCCGCACACCGCATATCGACCATTTCGCCCGTTACGGTAATGTCTTCCCCTTTTTCCGCAATCGCAGGAAGAGCCACCATACCCAACAAAGAAACTCCAAGCAACAGGGCAAAGATTTTTCTCATCACTGTTATCCTCCTCGGTCATGAAACTGGATGAAATGACTGTCTGTTTCGACCTGACTCAAACGGTTATAGTCTGGAATTGATGTGCCGCATCTCCTCCTTTCCTCCGGCTTGAAGGTCCCAATGAATTGGTCTTCAACTGTGCTGTTGGTTACGAATCGGCCATATACACGACCGCCTTGTTTACATTGAGACGCAGGGATCTTATGATGAGTTCACAAAAACCTCGTAATCCCCGGACCGATGGATAGTGGCAAAAGACTTATTTGTTTCTCGTCAAAAGACACTGAAGAATCGGGCTACGTTAGCCTTCTTACACCTGGTTCGGTTAGTCTCAAACTCGGTTTTTCGGAAAATTCTGCCTGTTCAAAGTCCTGTATTTTTTGACAAAAACACCGGATCACCGATAGAATTTAGTAAGAATTCCGGAAGCTTTTCTGAGTGTTCGAACTTCTTCCTTGGGACGGGTGTCCAATGGTACGGAACATAACCACATCACGGCGGGGGTAGACGGCGATGTTCGTGGAGAAAACGCCCAATGAACCCCTGGTGGATGCACTGAAACGCGGTGAAGAGTGGGCCTACCGGCTCCTTGTGCATCGGGAGCAGGACCGAATCTTCAACGTCTGCTGCCGCTATATTGGAAACGCGGAGGACGCCAAGGATGCAGCGCAGGAAACGTTCATACGGGTTATACGGAGCATTCGCCAGTTTCGGGGAGAATCCTCGCTCAGAACCTGGCTTTATCGAATCACCATCAATGTCTGTAAGAACTTCGTCCGCGACAGATCCCGGGCAGGATATGATAGGGAAGAACCGCTGGACGCCCTTCAAGACGAATCGGGAATGGCACGGGCCACCGTCGTGGCCAACCCGAATCCCGGCCCGGACGAACTGGCTTCAGGAAACGAGCTGGAGGAAGCGCTGAGTCAAAGTGTTGCCGGGCTGGCGGAGCACTACCGCGCGGCGTTCATTCTGCGACATCAGGAGGGCTTGACCTACGAGGAAATCGCCCAGGCGCTTGATATCCCGACCGGCACCGTCCGATCGAGGCTCAGCGAGGCCAGGCAACAGTTGCGGAAGAAACTGGCGCCCTGGCTGAATGAGGCGAGGGGACAGCCTTCAAAAGCGGGCCGGTCATCGGCGGGCACCAGATAGGATGGTTCGAATCACGGGAAAGGACCTGTGAACTACCTATGGAATGCAGCGAAATAAGAGACAAGCTGTGCGATTATCTTGACGGTGTCCTTCATCCGGGGGAGTCAAAGAAGATCAACTCCCACCTTGATTCCTGCCCCGGCTGCGCCGCCGTGCTGCAGGAATTTGAAGCCGTCACGGACCTCTATACGCAGCTCCCGAAATCAAAGGCCCCGACTGGATTCGCCGACAAAACGCTCGACCGACTTCAGCCTCACATGGCCACCTTATCTCGAACGGCTCGTCGAGGCGGGTTGGGGGGATGGCTGTTCTCCAATCCCTGGCGGCTATCGGTAGTAGCCTCAATGGCTGCAGCCTGCCTTCTGGTGGTTTTTTACGTCGGTGTGGAAGGCCCAACAACACAAACCCAGATAGCGATGCTTCCCTCCGAGGAAAAGTCATTGACGGAGATCGAAGAGCTCGGTGTGCGGCTCCCAACGGATGTCCGGATCGAAAGAGCCAGATCCGCTGCGGCAGACCAAGCCGTTCCTGTCTTCTACCCACAGGTTCCCAGCGAACCCAGCCCTGCGCAAGAAGATGCGCCGTCGGTTATTCCTCGCCAGGCCGCACAGACGCTATCCCGGGCAACGAAATTCTCCGTCAGAGCAGAGCAACGGGAACGGCTGAGGGCAACTCAGACAAGAGCGGGTATCGCAGCAGGGCGCGTCCCCGAGAAGTCCGAAGCGCCCCCGGCAGCTGGATTGGCCGCCTTCGGCGATCGCTTGTCGACCACCGAGGGAGCTCCCTTGGCGCCTCCTCCCGTTGCTTCGCCCGCGCCGATGGATGAGGACGGGGTTGAATACGATTTTCTTGGCCAAGTCGAGTCTGCACCCGTCGAGGCGGTATCTCGGCCATCCCCGCCCATCACGGGCACAAACGCACGGCGAAGTGCCTTGGAAGCCGTTCGAGGAGGAGGCTTTGGAGGCGGAGGGCTCGGAAGAGGAGGCCTGGGCGGGGGAGGATTCCTCGGAGCCGGGACCGTAACCGAAATCCCGCCTTTGATGAAAGATCTCGCAGATGATGGAGAGGCTGCCTTCATGGCAACGGGATATGAATCGGCGGCAGCTTCCGGGCTCTCAGCTGGACGCGACTTAACAGAGGCCGTGGCATTCGTCGAACAGGCGGAATTGACCCCCGAAGATATCTCCGCAGTGCGTGCTCGAAGGATCCCACCCATGGTGGAAAGGATGAGGAGTCTCGGGGCACGACCGGGTCCGAGGACTCCAGCGGCGCGCACGGCCAGAGCCGACCAAACGGTTCAGCAACCGGTTTCCATTTCGGTCACCTGGTCCGGCGGTCGGGCTGTGAGATTCGGGAGGTATGAATTGAGGCGATCGGGCGAGGAGTTCGTGGCACAATCCTCTGTCCGTTATAGAAACGGAAGGGGTCGGAGTCGGAGTGGTGTTGCCTCGGCAGGAGAGGTGGACCGGCTGCTGTCGTTGCTGGAGAGCAAAGGGTTCTGGGAGCTGGAAGACGACCAAACCGTCAAGGCATTTGACGGCGCCACATACACCATTTCAGTGCAAGATGGTAACCGCCAACATCGTTGCCGTGTTTACATGCCTTCAATGGCAGCGAATCGGACCTACATCGACATCATCAACACGGTGCGAAATTCTGTCTCGCAGAGTGCCTCGAAGCCCTCGGGCGACTAACCCGATCCCCGTGCTGTTTTCTTTCCCTGTGCAGCCATCGTCTGTTTTTGCCGCTCCCGGAGTCGTTCTCTCCTGCGCTTCCGTTTTCGTCGAAGTTCTTTATTTCTTAGACCTTGTCCCATCGCATCCCTCCCATAAAAGAGTGCCTGATTTTTCGTCCTCAAATCCGCCCGGTACGCGCGGTAAAACAGGGGATATCATAGCGATTTTTCCTATTTCCGCAAGAGTTAATTCTGCCACGAGTTGGGGGCAAGCGGACAATTCTTCCCGCGCTTGTCCCGGATTGTTTCCCCTGTTACAATGCCGCCAACCCCATTTTGCTCCAACGACCACAATACTGTCCATTTGTTAACGTCTTGAGCCTGATGAGTTTGGGCCCAGCGGGAGGCGCTGTCTGGTATGTCTCAGTTCATCGCATTTGACTTAGGCGCCGAGAGTGGCCGCTCTGTACTGGGCCGCTTTCACGAAGGCCGATTGTCGATCCAGGAAACTCATCGTTTCCCCACGGGGGGGGTCGAAGTCTCCGGGACCCTGTATTGGGATATATGGCGTCTCTTCCAGGACATGTGTGCCGGGCTCACACGGTCGGTCCAGGTTTCTTCGGGTGAGCTGAGAGGCATCGGGGTCGACACGTGGGGAGTGGATTTCGGGCTCCTGGACGGGGATGGCCGTCTCCTCTCCAATCCTGTGCATTATCGGGATACACGGACCGATGGGATGATGGAGAAGGTATTCGGCATCGTGCCTCGCCGGGAGATCTTCGAGCTCACCGGTCTCCAATTCATGAAGATCAACTCGCTCTATCAACTGTTCGCCATGGTCGATATGGATTCGCCTCTGCTTCCAGCCGCCGAAAAGATGCTCATGATCCCGGATCTCCTGAACTACTTCTTCACGGGAAGGAAAGTGGGGGAATTCACCGATGCGACCACGACCCAGGCATGGAACCCCCGGGCAAATGACTGGGCCAGGGACATGCTCGAAAAACTGGGCATTCCCACACACATTTTCCCCGAAGTCATTCCGCCGGGGTCGGTCGTTGACACCCTACTTCCGTCAATCGCTGACTCGACCGGGGCAGGCAGGATCCCAGTCATCGCTCCCGCGACCCACGACACAGGTTCTGCGGTGGCGGCTGTCCCCGCAGAAGATAACCGGTGGGCCTACATCAGCTGCGGAACCTGGTCGCTTCTGGGCGCGGAGGTCCCCGAGCCGATGGTTACGGACAAGGTATTGGAGCACAGTTTCTCGAACGAAGGCGGGGTGGAAGGCACTTACCTCCTGCTGAGGAATTACGTCGGCATGTGGCCCCTCCAGGAATGCCGCCGCTACTGGGAAAACCAGGGCGAGTCGGTTGACTACAGGGAGCTGGTCCGAAAGGCCGAGAATGCCCCGGCATTTGCGTGTTTTATCGATCCCGAGAATCCCCTTTTCTTCGAACCGGGCGAGATGCCGACCAGAATCGTGGAGTTCTGTCAGACGACCGGTCAGGCACGACCCGAGGGAAGGGGCGGTATCGTCCGATGCATCCTCGAAAGCCTGGCCCTCACCTACCGGAATGGGCTCAGACGCCTCGAGCAGGTCAAAGGCCACTCGTTCGACGTCCTCCACATAGTGGGTGGCGGTTCTCGAAACAGACTCCTCTGCCAATGGTGCGCAAACGCCATGGGGATTCCGGTCATCGGCGGTCCTGCGGAGGCCACAGCCGTGGGAAACCTGTGTGTCCAGGCCATGGGGGTGGGAGTACTGGCTTCGCTGGCGGAAATGCGCCGGCTGATCCGCGATTCCTTCGATGTGGTTACCTATGAACCGCAGAATCGGGATCAGTGGGAGGAAGCTAACGCTCGTTTCACAGAAATCGCTGAGAAATCCGAAGGAGATTGGGTCAAGTAGGCACGCGTCGGGTATTGCCCGGCGGGGAAGTAGACCTTCGTTGCCCTTGAACTCGTCATTGCTCGGTCTGACCAGTAATCATTCGGGTATAGTAAACAAATCGAGCAGAGGTGACATGAACTGCGCAAGCGTGACTCGCGTTTGCTCTTTGGACCATCAGAATCTCGTAGGTGAGGATCCTCTATGGATATGTGGACGACACTGCTGGACGTTTTGATCCTCCTGCTGGCCGCAATGGTACTGGGGGCGCTTTGTGAGCGATTAAGGCAAAGCGCGATAGTTGGCTACCTACTGGCTGGCATCTTGCTTGGACCCAATGCGCTCAACTGGATGCCGAACCATGAAGCGGTTGCAACGATCGCGGAACTAGGAGTGGCGCTCCTGCTGTTCACAATCGGCCTTGAATTCTCTTGGCGTCAACTGCGAAAGATCGGAAGGATCGCAATCGGTGGTGGAACGCTTCAGGTCTTGCTGACGGGCATCCTGTCGACACTGGTCTGCTTAAAGCTTGGACTTGAGGTGCGGCCTTCGGTGGCTCTCGGGGCCATTGTTGCCTTAAGTAGCACGGCGTGTGTGCTCCGGCTCTTGGCACGCCGAGCAGAGCTAGACAGCATTTACGGGCGCAACGCCATGGGCATTCTCCTCCTCCAGGACATTGCAGTAATCCCCCTTGCGCTCGTCGTGACCATGTTGTCTGGCGAGGGCTCGATGATTCAGCTACCTTGGCAAATCACTCGGGTCGTTTGTTTCTCGGTACTTTTGGTGGCAGCGTTCTACTTACTCCTCAACTATGCGGTGCCACTGTTGCTGAGTTCAGAGGAATGGGTACGGAACCGAGAATTTTCGATTCTGCTCGCGATTGTGACCACGTTGGGGGCTGCCTGGGCAGCGCACTGGGGCGGGCTTTCCCCAGCGATCGGAGCCTTCATCGCAGGCGTGCTCCTGGCAGAGTCTCCCTTTGCAACGCAAATCCGTGCCGATGTCGAGTCATTGAAAACGGTTTTCGTGACCCTTTTCTTTAGTTCAATCGGTATGTTGGCAGATCCAAGTTGGATGATGACACACTGGATAATGGTAGGTGCAGTCGTGGCAGCTATCGTATTGGGCAAGTCAGTTGTGGCGTGCGGAGTGGTATTCCTCCTTCGTTCGCCTCTGAGTTATGCGGCTGCGACCGGCGTATGTCTTGCCCAAGTCGGGGAGTTTTCGTTCGTACTTGCGCAGGTGGCGCAAAAGGGAGAGCTAATCGATGCCGACTTGTTTAATCTGATTCTCTCGGCCACAATTATCACCCTTTTCCTAACTCCGTACCTCCTAGCCCTCTCACCTCGCATTGCGGTGGGCGTAGATAAACTGTCAATCCTTAAAACGAAAAGGCCACGTCCCGACAGCGAATTAACCTTGCACCCGAGCGGGGAAATGAGCAACCCTATCGTGGTCGTGGGCTATGGCCCTGCGGGCCAAATCATTGCCGACACACTGATGCGGTCCTGCAAGATTGACCTTGTCGTCGTCGAATTGAACCCTAACTCTGCGCGTGCCGCGATCACCCACGGTCATCGGTCGTATGTGGGTGACGCAACGCACCGAGAAGTATGGGAACACCTGCATGTCGAAGCGGCAACGGCCGTCGTCGTGACAATACCCGATCCCGTCACCGCTCGGAAAATCGTAGAACGCGTTCATTCGCTGGCCCCGAAAACCCTAATCGTCGCAAGGGCACGCTATCATATGTATCATGGAGAACTGGTCAGGGCTGGCGCCCAAGTCGTCGTTGACGAGGAAGAACAGATTGGCCACCGCATAGCGTCGGAGGTACAAAACAAGTTGCGTGCCACTGACTCCGAAACTGACCCTCCAAGTGCCGACTGTTGATCTGCTCCCCAAGTTGTATTCATTGTCGCCTTTGGCGTACATATAGGGGACCGTGGGGCCGGTGAAAAAGTCCCATTCTTTATAATTGCATTGCGCGGGCGGCGGCGCGGTAGGAATGGTAGAGGTATTGCTGGGCGTAGCCGGCGTTGAGGCCGAATCGATCGGCGGCCCATTCGCGTATTTGCCGGGGCGTCCGGCGTTGTGGCGAGTCAGGTGTTGAGAATTCAGAAAATGGGGCGTATCATCGTTGCAGGATGGTCTGTGGCGCTCGTGGGTTGCTCCATATGGGAAATCTCGGCTAAAAGCAGTTCTTAATAACTTTAGGAGAGTGATTGTGAGACGACGTGATTTTTTGGCAACAGGAGCGCTGGGAGTGGGTATTGTCGGTTGTTCAGCTTTTGGGCTGCGGTCGTTGCTGGGGCGCGGGTCCGGTGTTGTTAAACGGGAGCAAACACCACTCGAATTTGAAAAGCAGGTTCCTAAACCAAAAGGCTCCATGCCGATGGCAGAGCTTGGCAAAACCGGTATCAAAGTATCAAAATTTGGATTCGGTTCTCACATGCGGAGTGAACTCAATAAACGTGGCGATGTGCGCGAATGGATGATCCGGGAAGCTTACGACATGGGAGTGAATCTTTTCGATGTGTATGATATTGAGGGTGATATTTACCAGTATGAGCCCATGGGGCGTTATCTTGCTCCAATGATTAATGATGTTGTAATTTCGATATCACTTCGGCCGTATGAAGGACGAACCTTTGAACAGGAATTTGAGCGCGATCTCAGGCTTTTCGGCAGGGATTACATTGATATGGTTCGAATTCATCAGTACAAAGATTCTCGAGAAGACAATAGTAGATGGGATTGGTGGGAAAAACTTTTTAAATTGAAAGAAAAAGGGTATATACGTGCAGTCGGAATACCGATTCACCGACGGGAAGACCTCAGAGCGCCTCTTGCTGAACTGCCGCTCGATTTTGTCATTCTTCCGTACAACTTCTACCACAACTGGACCTGGGCGGGAAAGGAGCCGGACACATTCGATTCGGTTATTCCTGAAATTCGCAAGAAAGGTATCGGTCTGATTACCATGAAGCCTTTTGCGGGAGATAGTCTTGCCACACCATTTAAGAGATTGGCAGCCCGGTATGATGGCAGCGGTGAAGTTCATTATGCAAAAACATGCCTAAAGTATACAATAAATTCGAATATAAATGCCGATTCAACCATTGGCGGCATGAATAATCCTTACCATGTGTATGAAAATATTGATGCTTATTTTAATCCGCTAATGTCCGATGAAGAACGTACGGTTTTAAAGAAGATAAGAAACAAAGCAAGAACTATCGCTAAGAACCTTCTGCCAAGCCACTATCAATTCCTTGAAGACTGGGTTCCCGATACATGGGATGATTCGGATTTGTTTGCCTAAGGGAAAATAGGTGACTGTCCCCTATTTGTTTGCCTAAGGGAAAATAGGTGACTGTCCCCTATTTGTCCTATTTGTCCCCTATTTGTCCAGACAATGAAACCACGATGTATAGCGACCGTGGTCCTTGCAATAGCGCTTTTCATTGCGAATTGCCGGACCGTCTCGGACACTTCACCAAATCGATTCGTTTTTCCTGGCCAATATAATCAGATCTATTTGGAAAAGTCTGCTGTAATCCTAAGAAATGTTGATACGGTCAATCAGAACACACTTTCTACTAGTAACCACGCACTCTACTTAATTGATAATGAGGAGGAGCAGGATAAGATCAATATTCTAAATTATGACAGATGGGTCGAAGTCATATCTTCGCCTGAGCAAGGTAGGTTAGTACTGAACAATCACACGGGTAGCAACGAGACAAATTGCTATCTCGTTTTCGTGGATAAGCCATTGCCGACAATCTTGCTGGACCGCCTTGCAAAGGCAGCTACACCAGACGAATCCAAATCGATCTGGCAAAACTCGCACCTATACATAGAGGCACAAGATTGGACAGACAACGATCATATCGTTCTTTGTGTCCGAGGATACGGCGACGCAAATCCAGAGGGTTTTGAATGGACATTTTTGGTTACACTTCCAACAAATGATGATGAAGACGTTTTTCTAGAAATCATAGAGCGAAGTGATACAATGCACGATTCTGACAACTAGGCGAAGGTCACGGAATGGGGAAATAGAGGACAGTGGGGCCGGTGAAAAAGTCCCATTCTTTATAATTGCAGTGCACGGGCTGCGGCGCGGTACGAATGGTAGAGGTATTGCTGGGCGTAGCCGGCGTTGGGGCCGAATCGATCTGCGGCCCATTCGCGTATTTGTCGTGGCGTCCGGCGTTTTCCGCTGAAGTAGAGGTTCGACACCGCCTGTTGGACCCAGGTGTCGACGGGAAAGGCTTCCATAAATCCAAATCCGAACAGGAGGACGCAGTCCGCCACCTTTTCGCCCACCCCCGGGACGGTCATCAGAATCCCCTTTGCCTCGGTATAATCTGCCGATCTGATCTCATCAATTACATCACGCGTGACCTGCTCGTTCGCCCGGACCAGGTATTTCGCCCGGAATCCGGACTTGCAGTTTCTCAGGACCCTGTCCGAATCCAGACTTCCCATCGGCGGAAATGTCCACATCACAATATCGTCCAGCCGTTTCTCTTCGCCATAGTGGCGGCAGAGCCTGTCCAAGTTCTCGGTGATAATGGGGATGGACCGCGCCGTCGAGCAGATGAAACTGATGAGGCATTCCCACGGATCCTGGCGGAGGATCCGGAGTCCACGAAACTTGTCGATGGCTTCGGAAAGAATCGGATCGGCTTGCAGATCTGAGTAGACCGATTCCAGGTCCGCGTCCAGATTGAAAAACTCGCGAATCCACTTCTCGGATGCGCCCTCATACCAAAGGCGGTTCCCGTGTTGCCGGACCGCCACGATTTTTTCCTGAGCAGCAAGATAGTAGGTGCTGTCCACCTTCCGGTAACGGAAAAACTGTCCCGATTCAAGAGAGGATTGGAGGGAGAAGTTATTGACGCGAATGGAATTCACTCTGGGATGAAGGGATCTGAGGTTGGATTGCGTTTCACTGGACAAACGGAGGTATTACTCGTCCTGGTCCGTCATTCCCTGAAACATTTCGGCGCTCATCTGGAGCATCTCTTCCTGTTGAGTTATGAAGCGGTCGAGGATGGCGAGCTGGGCGTCGTCGAATTCCAGGGCAAGCCGGTCGCGGGCTTGGGTGAGGGCGTTGAGTTGCCCCTCGATGAAAGAAGGCCGGGGCTGAGACGTGGTTTGTGGCTGAAAGATTTCCTCCCGCATCAACAGGATTTCCTCGACTATAACCTGCGTGGCCAGTTCACGGTTTTCCAGCGTTAACCCTCCGGCGAACATACCGAGCTGCATGTCGTATTGCTGTCCGAGCATCCGTTCCTGCTTAGTGTCTTCGTAATCCTCCCATATGGCCATCTCATCGCGCGTGAGGACCTGGCTCAAGTCTGCGCGCAGGGTTTCCCGGAGGTTTGTTTCCAGTTCATTCTGCATCTCCTGGACATTATCAATGTCAAATCCTTCTTCGAGCCGTTCAAATCCCTTGGTCATTTGTTCTTTCAATCTTCCGACGATGATGTCCTTGACTTGTTCCTCAGTTTCTGGAGGGAGGCCCAGGTCGTCGAAGATTCCCCCATACTGCATCGTTAATGCCGCCCGGGCGCTGAACTCAGCCAATTTTTCGCCTTGTTCGCCCTGAAACATTTTCGCCATATTCTGCATCGGGCTTTTGGCTTTCGCATCTTCGGCCTCCTGGTCGGCCGCGGAGTCAAGCATTTGGAGGAACATATTGCCCGCTTCGGCACCGGTTGCCGTTTCATCCGAGCTTTGAGAAGGAGCCTTCGTTTCCGTAAATCGTTCTTCCAATTCGGAAATCCGCACCGCGAGCCCCGAGACCTGCTCGTGAGCAATATCCAACTCTTCCTGCGGGACCATGGCGGCCATCTGCTGTTCCGCTTTCTCTAGAAGTTCCTTAAACGTGGCGGCACGGCGCCTGTGGTTCTCTCCCCAAGAAACCGCAATCACGAACATCAGGCCGACGATGATGCCGGAGCCCAGCTTTGCCGTTCTCCAATTCGCCATTCTTATTTCCCCCCGTCCCTAAGCGCTGAGGAATTCGATCAGTTGCTTTGCGTTGTCGATGGCGTGGCCTTCGATATCGTTGTTATAGTAAACGTATACATCGCGTCCTTGCTCCAGCCACCGGCTAATTCGCTCCCCGTCATCCGCAATATGCTTGTTGGAGTAACAACCACCGTAACGGCCACCCGGTCCGGAGCGACGAATGTATACGAAGCGGGCATTGTTCGGTTCGGTAACCGGACATCTCGGAAGGTCGGTGATGCAGAGCGCGACGCCGTGGTCATCCAGAAGTTTGTAAGCTCGATCACAGATCCAATCGGTATGCCTGAATTCCACGACGATTCTCCATCGCCCTCCACCGACGGTTTCCTTCAATTCCGACAAGAAGTCATCGAGGAGTTCAAGATTCAGTTGAAACGATGGGGGCAGTTGCACAAGGAGCGGTCCGCGTTTGGAGCCGAGTTCTTTCGTGACAGTGATGAATTCCTGCAATTCCTGGGAACAGCCCTCCAGCCGCTTCAAATGAGTAATTCGGCGCCAGAGTTTGAAGGCGAAACGAAATTCTTTCCCAGTTGACTTCCGCCAGCGAGAAATCAGCTCCGGTTTGGGCATGCGGTAGAAAGAGGAGTTGATCTCAACAGTATCGAATCGCTCCGCAAAGAAGTTGAGCCACTCGCCCGGCTTTAATCCTTTCGGATAGAAGCGATCCCTAGCCCAGTGGGAGTAACTCCAGCCGCTTGTTCCGATATATGACTTGCCTGTTTTCATTTCACCGTGTTGGTGTCGGCAACTGCCGACGGTCGTGGCTGAAATACCGAAGAATTGAGGTTGACTCGGCTCAAACCATCGGATTTTCCTGTGCCATCCTCATTATTTTAACAATCTATCTATTGTCTTGTGAATCTCAAAATTTTAAAGGTTATTCAGGTATTCAGGCAATCTAAAGAGACGGCGAAGACCTGATTGGCCAAACCTGACCTGACAGTTGATCCCGCCACCTTAAACACCGTAAACACCGTTACTCAAGGATTGGTTCCCCAAATCTCCACTTCACGAATCATGGCCTGGTTCGGCAGACTCACAGCGAGGAGGACCGTCTCGGCAATATCCTGCGAACGAACGAATCTCCCGTCGTCGTTGGGTTCGCCAACGGAAGTGTCCACTTTGCTGGGAGAAACGACGACCACTCGAATGTTGTGCTCTCTTGCCTCGTAAAGCAGGGAGTGAGAGAAGCCCATTATCCCGAACTTCGAGGCAGAATAAGCCGATCCGCCGGGATCCCCTCGCTTTCCGGATGTGGATGAGATATTAACAATGGATCCCTCTTTCCGCTCGATCATGGCCGGTAGAAACGCCCGAGTGACAAGGAAGGTTCCGCGCAGGTTCGTATTGAGAACCCGGTCCCAGTCTTCGACGCGCATGTCGACGACGTGTCCCCAGGCGAAGGCGGCCGCGTTGTTTACCAGAATGTCCACGTGTCCAAAAGCCTCCAACACGCGATCTCGCAGGGCTTCCACATCTTCGTCCCGGGAAATATCGGCTCGAATTCCCAGAGAATCGCGGCCCATCTGTCGCATTTCGTCGGCGACTTTCTCCACGTCCGCCATCGTCCGGGCGCAGACTGCCACGTCAGCACCTTCTCGGGCGAGAGTGAGGGCGATTGTCCGTCCGATGCCCCGGCCGCCGCCGGTCACGACCGCTTTCTTCTCCTGCAGCTTCATTGATCCTGGCTCTCCTGCCAGTATTTCCCCTGGTACTTATCTTGATTAGGATTCCGAACCAGGAACCCTTCGCCTCTCTCGTCATTGACGTAGTCCACCGTGGAACCGTCAAGAACGGCGGCGTCCTTGGAATCCACACAAACAGCTATCCCGGCAATATCGAGCACGTGATCGTCCGCCAGTACCTCATCGAACGCCACGCCGTACTCGAACCCGTCGCACCCTTTCCCCGAAAGGAAGACGCGAAGCGGCGAGTCACGGTATTCTGGGTGACGCATCTTGATATCTGAAGCCTTTTCGATAGCCTGCTTTGTGAATTTCAGGACCATTTGCTGAACCAGCAGCCCGAAACCAGGACGGTCAAGCCGAATCCGGCTCCTCATCGGCCAGACGAGCCTCTGCGTGCTCTTTGCAGGCTGGTTGAAGGAGGTCGACATCCCGGAAACCCATTTCGTGACAGTAGTCGGACCACTCTTCCGCCGCGATTGGGCTTTCAATCCCCTCCTCCGCGCACTCGATACAGTAAAACTTATCGCTCACGTTGCGATACTTGGCATGGATCTGTTGCCTGGAAAGACGCTTCGGCGCGAGCCAGCCCGCCAAGAGTTTCCTGATCACTGGTGAAGGTTTCCAAGTATTCAGAATCAATTTAAGAGGGTGGGCCCGGGAATTGGTTTCTGAAACCTGGGAGGCACTCCCTCAAGAATCCATTTTGAAATTATAGCATTTTCAAATGAGGAAATCCCACCCACTGCCGATGCCTAATGACCGCCAGGCGCTGGCCGGGACACAAAGTATGGCGCTTCAGTTTTAAGCAGAACGTATAGTATGAGTTCAATATCCACTTGACCCGAAACCTGGGCAGAAGATATGCTTCACGCGGCGGCCGGCGTGACCGGCGCGGCTTGAGCAAAGGAAGGGAGTGCAGTCTTTCTATGCGGGCTCAGACGAATTGTCGAGGATTCTTTCAACAGGATAATTTGGGTCTTGGTCCGCTCTCGACGCCAAAACCCTTTTCTGAATAGAGGAGATCCCTATGTGGTTCAAGAAAACTTTGCAAACCGCCGATTCCTGGGGGATGTTGCCGATTCGCCTCGGCTTGGGAGTGATCTTCCTGGCCCATGGCGCACAGAAGCTATTCGGTTTTTTTGGGGGACCCGGGTTGTCGGGGTTTTCAGAATTCATTGGGGGCCAACTCGGAATGCAACCGGGGATTTTGTGGGGGACTCTGGCGGCCTGCTCGGAATTCTTTGGCGGCCTATTCGTTCTGGTTGGGATCCTGACGCGGTGGGCGAGTATTCCGATCATTTTTGTTATGGTAGTCGCCGTCGTGACGGTTCACGGAAAAAACGGATTCTTTCTCCAGAATCAGGGAATTGAATACAACCTGGCGCTGACGGGTATGGCTGTTGCACTCTTGATCGGAGGAGGAGGAAAGCTTTCTGCTGATCGGGCAATCGCATTTAAGGGATAGGAAAGGGCATTTGTTGAGGTCGGTCTTTATGTGGACGAAAAGAGTCCTCCGTTCAGTTTCTTTCTTTTTGCTCGCCTCGTCGGTCGGCTGCGCGTCTTCCGTACCTGACCGAACCCCCGACGGCAGAATCATCGTCGAGTACTGGGAGAAATGGAACCGGGAGGAAGGGGAGGCGATGCAAGCTGTTGTGGACCGGTTCAATGCCTCTCAGGATCGCATCTATGTCAAGTATCTTTCCATCAGCCGGATAAACCAAAAGACCTTGGTAGCCACCTCGGGAGGAAATCCACCTGACATTGCAGGCTTGACGACGGATTATATCCCTGCTTTCGCAGAAAAGGTCGCCATCATTCCGCTTGATCAATTTGCGGATCGGGCCGGGCTCAGGGAAGAGGATTATATCCCTGTGCTGTGGGAGATGTGCCACTACGATGGTCGCCTTTATGCGCTACCGACCACCGGTGGCACAGTCGCGCTGCACTGGAACAAGCGGTTGTTCAGGGAGGCGGGCTTGGATCCGGAGCAGCCCCCGAGGACTTTGAAGGAGCTCGACGAATTTGCTGAACGTCTTACGAAAAGGGACGAGGACGGAAACTACATTCAAATGGGATTCCTGCCCGGGGAGCCTCCCTGGTGGAGCTGGGTCTGGGCCTACTGGTTCGGGGGACGCCTTTGGGATGGGGGATCACAAATCACACTGGATTCCCCGGATGTTATCCGGGCGTATGATTGGGTCCAGTCCTATATCCATAAGTATGGCCAGGATCGCATAAAGAGGTTCACGAGCGGGTTCGGGAATTTCTCCTCTTCCCAGAATCCCTTCATGGCCGAAACAGTCGCCATGGTGATGCAAGGGCCTTGGATGCACACCTTCATAGAAATGTACAATCCGTCCCTCGAATGGGGCGTAGCTCCTTTTCCGACTCCAGAGCCTACGCAGGACCTGGTTACCGTCGTCACTTCGGACCTCCTGGTAATCCCCGTCGGCGCGCGGCACCCCGAGGAGGCGTTTGAGTTCATGCGGTTCGTCAACAGGCCGGAAATCATGGAGATGCTCTGCCTGGGCCAGAAGAAATTCGGCCCTCTCGCCACCACTAGCCCCGAATTCCTGAACAGTCATCCTCATCCGAATATCCAGCTGTTTATCGACCTCGCCAAGAGCCCCAACGCGCGCTACATGCCGCCTATGGCCGCGAGAACTGAGCTCATGGAAGAGATCAGCGTCGCCTTCGATAAGATCTGGCTCCTGGGCGTTCCGCCCGAAGAGGCTTTGCGCCATGCCAACGAACGCGTCCAGGCGAAATACGATCGGATTCTTTCCCGGAAGCGAAAGCGCTTGAACCTGGCGGCTACCCAATGACCCTTCGCCAAAAACGGGACCTCCGAAACGGGCTGCTGTTTATCTCGCCCTGGCTGTTCGGCATGGCGATCTTCCTCCTTTACCCCATCGGCGCCTCGCTCTATTACAGCTTTTGTGACTATTCGGTTCTATTGCGTCCCATTTGGATCGGATTTGGAAATTATCTTGATCTGTTCACCGATGAGGTGTTCTGGAAATCCCTCTGGAACACCGTCTACTTTGTCCTGATCGCCCTGCCGCTTCAGCTTCTGCTCGCCTTGGGGATTGCCTGGCTTCTGAGCGGAGATCGGAGGGGCGTCTCAATCTATAGGACCGCCTTCTTCATTCCCTCTTTGATACCCGTTGTGGCGATGGCGATTCTCTGGACTCTCGTGTTCAATGGCGACCATGGGATCATGAACCAGGTGTTGCGAGCCGTCGGCCTGCCGGCTCCAAATTGGTTCACCGAGCCCGTCTGGGCCAAACCGGCCATTATCATTGTGGCGCTCGTTTCCGGGATTGGGCCGGCAATGGTCATTTACCTGGCCGGTCTGCGGAATGTGCCGGAGCAGTTCTACGAAGCCGCGGAGATCGATGGGGCAGGCGCCCTGCGCAAACTGTGGCACGTTTCGATTCCACTGATCTCGCCGGTGATCCTTTTCAATGTGATCTATGGAATAATCAATGCCTTCCAGTTCTTTACACTACCCTATGTGCTGACGAGCATGCGCAGCGGCCAGTACGTCCTTCCCGGAGGACCGGCACGGGCGACGACCTTTTACACCATGAACCTGTACGATCAGGCATTTCGCCATCTGAACATGGGATACGCGTGCGCCATGGCGTGGATTCTGTTCGTCATTATTCTCGCCCTGACATTGGTCGTGTTCCGCTATTCAGTGAAAAGAGTCTACTATGCGGTCGAGTAAGCTACTCCGAAGCATTGTTGCACACACATTCCTAATATTAGGGAGCGCTATCTTCCTCTTTCCGCTCCTCTGGCTGGTGGTGACCTCGTTGAAACCGGCGGATCAGATTCTGCAATCGCCGCCCGTGTGGATTCCCGATCGCCTGGCCTTTGAAACCTATTGGGAGACGATTCACGCGATTCCATTCTTTCAGTACGCGGGGAATACCCTTTACATATGCGTCATCAGCACGGTGGGGACGGTGGTTTCCGCTTCCCTGGTAGCCTACGGCTTCTCGCGTATCCAGTGGCCGGGTCGCGACACCCTGTTCATTATCACCATAGCCACGATGATGATTCCCTTTCCCGTGACCATGGTGCCCCTGTACGGCGTATTCAAGGCATTCGGGTGGATCGGATCCTTCAAACCGCTCACGATTCCGGCCTGGTTCGGTGGGGGGGCATTCAACATCTTCCTGCTTCGGCAGTATTTCATGACGATTCCGAATAGCTTCGCCGATGCGGCGCGAATTGACGGCAGCTCAGAGTTCGGCCTGTATGCCCGAATCATTCTGCCCATGGCGAAGCCCGCATTGATGGTGGTGGCCCTGTTCCATTTCCTTTTCGCGTGGAATGACTTCCTCGGCCCGCTGCTTTATCTGACCGACCAGGACAAATTCACTCTCGCGCTGGGCCTCCAGGTCTTTCAGACCCAGCATGCCGGCACTCCCTGGAATCTCCTTCTGGCTGCCTGCACCTTGGTTTCCTTGCCGATCGTAGTCCTTTTCTTTTTCACCCAGAAAACCTTCGTTCGCGGGATTGCCATGACCGGCCTGAAAGAGTAGGCGTTTGCCAAAGTTGCGTCCGCCCCTGCGTGGCGATCCCGCTCCGATATGTGGGATGCTGTCGGCACCTGTTTTCTCTTTTCTTCGACTTCCGGTCTGTCGAATTCAGAATGAGATTTCCAAGAGTCGACAGTTGGCTTCTTTGAAGAGGCACTTACAGTTTGACAAGGTGCGAAATTCAAACTCAAGAAAGGGGGAGCGACTCAAGCTTGACGAAACGGTGGTTTTGTGGTGTTCTAGCGGTTACTTATCCGAATCTGAGAGGACATTTGGGGGACAATATGAGAAAAGGCCAAAGGTTACTCCTCTTTTCTATTGCGTTGGGGATGTTTGTTCTTCCGGCTTGTTCTCGTTTCGACTCCGGCGACCGGTCCGGCAGGCGTTCAGCGGAACCTGCCCGGATTCTCCTCCTGGCGGGCGGTCGAGCTCATGATTTTCGGACGAATTCCGAACTTCTCATAGAACATCTTCGACAGGGCGACGTGGAGGGATCCGCTGAGTGGCAGGTGCAGTATACCGAAGACAGAGATCGACTTCTCGCGGAGTCCTTGGAGGAGTACGATCTCGTGATCGTCTACGTTCAACTGTTGCGTCTTACGCCCGGTCAGGCGGAGGGGCTGGCAGAGTTTGTGGAGGCGGGCGGTGGGCTTGTGGGGATGCACTCCACCGGCCTGTCATTCGGCCAAAACGAGCGATTTCGCGAATTACTGGGAGGTTTCGTTGACAGATTGATGCCTTATGGTACTGTTCAAGTGAATGTTAACCAAGACCACCCTGTGACTTCAGCGATTGAGGAATTCCAGATCTCGGACGAGATATTCCTGACGCAGTATCAGGATTCCGTTGAGATCCTGATGACGGCCGAGGCTGAGTCTCCGGATGAAGAAGCTGCCGTGGCCTGGGTAAAGGATTATGGAGACGGCCGCGTTTTCTACACAACCCTGGGGCACGACAAGGGAGCGTTCGAGGATCCCCATTTCCTCAGATTGGTCACGAACGCTGTCCAATGGGCCCTGGGAGACTAGGGTTACGATTGACAACTCTCGCGTCTGTCATCCCGACAGACGTCAAGATCCTCACTCCGCAGTATAACTTCCTGCTATTCAGTTGCAGAGCGCGAATCCCGTGTGGCTGATGCTGGATCTCTCCGGTCTATGGATGGGGAGAAACGTCCCCCGAAGGATTAGGTCGCTTACAGGAAGTCCGCCAGGAAGATGACGGCGCTTCCCACAATGGCCATTATGACGGCCCAGATGGAGGCTTGAAGAAGGAAATCGCGGCGGGCCCGCCGGATGCGGGAAAGGCTTTCGATCAGGTTCTTCTCGAGCGATTCAAGAAAACAGGGAGGAGTGTTGTGAACCTGGATGCTGTTGCGGAGATTGAACAGCCATTCTCCGCTTTTTTCGGCTTCAAAGGAGCAAAGCGGGCATTCGGCGAAATGATCCTCGAGCTCCTGTCTCGACCTCGCGGCCAGCTCGCCATCGAGGTAAGACGGAAGGACAAGGCGTGCCGTGTCACAGGTGCAGCTCATTCGAAGGATTCCTTACGAGCCGGGACGGCTATCTCGACAATGCGACGGTAGGCCTCCCTCCCTCGGCGAAGAAAAGACTGGAGCTGGTTCTGAGAGCACCCCATGATCCGTGCTGCCAATGAATAATGGAATCGCTCCACGTCCACGAGAACGAGTGCAAAGCGGGAGGTCGGATTCGTTGATGCGATAAAACCATCGAATTCCCTGTCTTGCCACCCAAAAAGCCCGGAGAATTGATTCTCCGTGAAATCGTTCTCGAAGCTGGCACACGAGTCCGTGTGACCGGAATGGCCTTGCCGACGCATAAGTCGCCGGTACTCCTTCCAGAGAGCAGCTAGGAGCCGGTCCCGCGAAAAGAGAAGATTCTTGAAGAAAAAGTGCCGAACCAGCTGCCTGCGGAAGACCGAAAGAATGAGCTTCTGTGTCTGGGTGTGGTTGCCGGTTATATAGAACGCGGCGTTGTAAAGACAATTAACGCCCTCGGCGAGGTCGGCCGAAAATTGGTTGAATGCACCGGGCGATCGTCGAAAGAAAGGCATCAGATTTCCCTGGAAACGTTCCGGCAACGGTGGGGTCCGGAACGGTCTCTGCAGAGGCCTCGGATGGCCCTGGGAATTGTCAGAACGAAGAACCTTACCGCTTGGAGTACTGGAACCGGGCTCTTGCGCCTCTCTGCCCGTACTTCTTCCGCTCTTTCATGCGGGAATCACGGGTCAAGAATCCTGCCGCCTTCAGGGGGGATCGAAGCCTCTCGTCGGATTTCATCAAGGCGCGCGCGATACCGTGCCGGATAGCCCCTGCCTGGCCTGAAAGCCCGCCACCATGGACGTTGACCTTCACGTCAAACTTCTCACGAGCTCCCACTTCCGTCAAAGGTGCCTCAACCGCAATGCACAGACAGGACCGCATCAGGTAGTCCTCTAAACTTTTTCCATTGACCTCGATGTTGCCTGTGCCTGGAAGAAGGCGGACACGCGCCACCGAGGTTTTTCTCCGTCCGGTTCCTAGAAACTCAACTCGCTGCTGGGCCAAAACAATTCCTCCTTGGGCAGTCTATACTTCCACCGTTTCGGGATTCTGGGCTTGATGGGGATGGTCCGCGCCCGGGTATACCCGGAGATGACGTACCATCTTGCGGCCAAGACGGTTCTTCGGGAGCATTCCAACCACGGCCTTTCTGATGACATCTTCAGGCTTCTTGTCGAGCATTTGTTGGAGTGTGGAAGATTTTATCCCACCAGGATACCCCGAATGCCGATAGTAGATTTTGTTTTTCCGCTTTGTGCCGGTTACGGCAACCTCAGCCGAATTAAGGATGATCACATTATCTCCGACGTCGAGGAAGGGGGTGTATTCAGGCTTGGTCTTTCCCCTGAGGATGCTGGCCGCGCGAGTCGCAACTCGACCCAAAATTTTTCCTTTGGCATCAATAACAACCCATTTCTTACTGATTTCAGCGGGTTTTGGGATGTAAGTCTTCACTATCTATATTCCTTTTTTCAAACAGGACTCGAACTCCAGTGACTGAGTCGCAGACGGAAATATTACCACCGCGACTGTGGTGTGTCAAATCAAATGTAACCGGAAGTTGCCAACGCTGTTGGACTTCCAAACCGCTGCGGCTGGGTCTTGGGGAAGAGTCCACTTCCGGGTGCCGTCTCGGTGATTTGACTCATGGGTGACCCTGTGATAGCATTTGACCAGTAAAGGGATATCGGCATATATTGTATTAATGCAAGACAAAGCCCAGTATAATTAATGTAGGTTGCGGTTTAGAGGGGAATTGGCTTTGGCCTTCGATGGCCAGGCATCGACTGAGGTTTAACATATAAATTGGTTGCTGTTAGACGCAAAATCGGCGAACTACTTCTGGCCGGGGGGATTCTGACCCAAGAGGACCTGGAAAAGGCCCTCGAACGGCAGAAAGAAGAGAAAAAACGGCTGGGAGAAATCGTTGTGGATATGGGCCTGGCGACGGAGGTCCAGATTTACGAGACCCTCGGCCTCCAGTTGGGTGTGCCCTTTGTCGACTTACAGGCCCTAGCCCTCGATCCGAACGTCGTCTCACTGATTTCCCAAGAGCTTGCCGAGAAACATGGGGTGTTGCCCATCGAGCTGGAGAACGGGCAGCTTCAGCTCGCTATGTCCAATACCGTCGACGTGGTCGCCATTGACGACGTTCGCGCAGTGACGGGCTTGGACATCCGACCTGTTCTGGCTCCCGAGTCCGAGATCCGCGGCTGCATTGAAAAATACTTCCACATCGACACTGCCATTAATGAATTAGTGGAGGACATGACCACCGAGGACGTGGTGGAGGTACTGCAAGAGGAAGAAGAGGAAGCCGAAACCGCCGCCGAGGACGTCGGCGCCCAGGCCCCGATCGTCAAACTGGTCAACATGATCATGGTCGAGGCGGTCCGCAGCCGGGCGAGCGACATCCATATCGAACCGCAGGAAAAAGCAGTGGATGTTCGGTATCGTGTCGATGGCCTGCTGGCGGACAAGATGCAGATTCCCAAGCACCTGCAATCCCTTGTCATCTCGCGGATCAAGATTATCAGCGAGATGGATATTGCCGAGCGCCGTCGCCCCCAGGATGGACGCAGCCGACTGAAGATGGCGGGCAGGGAACTCGATCTACGGGTTTCCACATTGCCCACGGTCCACGGGGAAAAGGTCTGTATTCGTATCCTGGACAAGGCCAAAGGCCTCATCGCTCTCGACAAACTCGGTTTCACTGGAGACAACGCCGACATCATGCGAAAGCAGCTCGATAGGCCGCAAGGGATGATTTTGGTGACGGGGCCGACGGGTTCCGGAAAGAGCTCCACGCTATATGCGGCTCTGAACGAGATCAAGGATAGAACAAAAAACATTGTCACGGTCGAGGACCCCGTTGAGTATCAGCTCGAGGGTATCAACCAGGTCCATGTGAATGAAAAAGCTGGACTGACCTTTGCCGCGGCGCTCCGGTCGATCCTGCGGCAAGATCCGAACGTGGTTCTGGTCGGGGAGATACGTGACCGGGAGACGGCAGAGATTGCGTTCCAGGCGTCTTTGACAGGGCACCTGGTGCTCTCAACACTTCACACAAATGATGCCGCATCGACGCTCACCCGTCTGATCGACCTGGGAATCGAGCCCTATTTGGTGGCATCGTCGGTTTGCGCCGTCCTAGCCCAGCGCTTGATCCGGATCCTGTGCCCTTCCTGCAAGGTGAAATATGAACCCACAGACGCGGAAAAGAGTCTTTACCCTGACCGTGCCATTCTGGAAAGGCCGGAAACGGAGTTCTATCGTCCAGAAGGCTGCAACAACTGCGAGCTTGGATACAAAGGGCGGTCTTCCGTCCACGAGATCATCATCGTGACTCCGTCCATCCGCGATCTGATCATCCAAGGCGCCCCCGACAAGAGGATTGCCCAGGAGGCTCGAAAGGAAGGGATGAAGACCCTTCGGGAGGATGGGTTGCTGAAGGTGGCTGACGGACTTAGCACGTTCGAGGAGGTCCTTCGGCTCACTTACAGCGAACTTGACGTGGAGGCGAAGTGCCCTCACTGCAACGCGCCCATCGAGAAGGGCTTCCAGATTTGCCCCAACTGCCATAAGGAGTTGAGACTGCACTCCTGCGAAAACTGCGGTAAGGAGCTTGAGGTCTTCTGGGATATTTGCCCCTATTGCCGAACAGAGAGAAGATCTCGCCAGGACAGCCCCAGCGGACTGGCTGACCCAGGCAGCGAGAGAGAAGTTGAGTTCCAGAGAGAAATCGGGTAAGATCCCTGCGAATTGAGCCAAGAGCTGTTCCAAATTCATTCCTGTAGGATATAAGACTTCCGCGAGGGAGTTATTTTTTTGCCCGAATCCGGGGGAATCATGAGAAAAAGCGCTCCTCGAAAACGCTCGCGCAAACACCGCGTCATGGATTCCAAGGCCATGGACGGGCTCCTGAATCAAATCACTCAAGAGATTTTGGAGAGCTGTGCAGATTGTGATCTGATTTGTCTGGTGGGAATCGATCGGCGAGGAGTCCCCCTCAGCCAACGGCTGGCCCGGAAGATCGAAGAGACTCGTGGGATCGGCCCTCCGTTGGGCACCATGGATATCACCCTTTACCGAGATGACCTGGATACCATCTCTCCTCAGCCAGTTGTGAAGGGAAGCTCCATTCCGTTCGACGTGAACGGACGTGATGTCATCCTCGTGGACGATGTGCTGTTCACGGGGCGGACGATCCGTGCGGCGCTGGATCAACTGACTGACTTCGGTCGACCGCGGCGGATTCGCCTCGCCGTGTTGGTGGACAGGGGCCATCGGGAATATCCGATCCAGGGAGACTTTGTGGGAATGACACTGGACACGACCTTGGAAGAGAGTGTGAAGGTTTACGTGAAGGAACTGGATGGAGAGGATAAGGTGGAGGTGGTCCAAATTGGCTAAGAGAGCCCAGCCGCCCAAACCGAGGGGCCGAAAGAAGAGCGAGCGCCCGATTTGGCATCGGAAAGACCTGCTTGGGCTGGAGGATGTGACCCGAGAGGAGATACAGCTCCTCCTGGACACGGCCAGATCCTTCCGGGAGATCCTGGACCGGCCCATCAAGAAGGTTCCGACACTGAGAGGCAAGACCGTCGTCAATTTCTTCTTCGAGCCCAGCACGCGGACCCGCACCTCATTCGAGATTGCCGGAAAGTGGTTGAGCGCCGACGTCATCAATATATCTGCCGGCGGTTCCAGCCTGCTGAAAGGGGAAACCCTTCTCGACACAGTGGCCAATATTGAGGCGATGAAGGTCGACTTGGTAACGATGCGCCACTCGGCTTCCGGCGCTCCTCATTTTATTGCCTCCCGGACACACACGCCCGTGGTCAACGCTGGAGACGGAGCCCACGAACACCCGACCCAGGCTCTCCTTGATTTGATGACGATCCGGGATTCCGTCGGCAAGATCGACGGGCTCCGGATTACGATTCTCGGAGACGTTCTCCACAGCCGGGTCGCGCGTTCCGACATATGGGGAATGACAAGAATGGGCGCTTCGGTCACCGTATGCGGACCCCGTTCTCTGATGCCCGCTGAAATCGATCAGATGGGTGTCCGGGTATCCTATAACTTGGAAGAAGCGATCTCCGATGCGGATATCGTGTATGTCCTGAGGATTCAAAAGGAACGCCAGGAAGGACAGTTCATCCCCTCCCTGCGCGAGTATGTCCGCCTTTACCGGCTGGACTTCAAACGGCTGGCCGGGGCGCCAAAGGATGCAATCGTCATGCACGCAGGCCCCGTCAATCGTGACATTGAGTTGGCTTCCGACCTGGCGGACAGCTCCCGGTCGGTGATTCTTGACCAGGTCACCAACGGGGTTGCCGCCCGAATGGCTGTGTTGTATCTGCTCATTACTGGGGGACGAGATGGATCTGGTAATTAAGGGCGGGCGGGTCATCGACCCATCCGGAGATGTGGATCGAGTTGCGGACGTGGAAGTGAAGCGCGGAAAAGTGACTCGGATCGCGAAGGGAATTCCTCCCGACGGGGCCCGGATTATAGACGCGAAGGGATGCGTGGTGACTCCTGGGTTGATCGATGTCCACGTTCACTTCCGTGAGCCCGGCCAGGAAGACAAGGAAACCATCAGAACCGGCAGCCTGGCGGCCGCCCGAGGCGGGATCACCTCTGCCGTGACTTTGGCCAATACCAAACCGCCCGTCGACAACCCCGGAACCCTGGAACATGTGCTCCAACGGATTGAACAAACCGCGAAGATCCGCGTTTATCCGGTCGGCTGTGTTTCGCGCGGGATGGAGGGGCAGTCACTGACGGAGGTTTCCGAAATGCACGACCTCGGAGCCATCGGGTTCTCGGATGATGGTGTTTTCGTGAAGGACAGCCGCCTGATGCGCCGCGCCCTGGAGTATGCCGGCATGCTGGGTTTTGTTGTCATCTCGCATCCGGAGGATCAGATGCTTACCCGGGGAGGGTGCATGAACGAAGGGGCCGTGGCGACACGGCTGGGATTACCCGGAATGCCGGCCGCCGCCGAGGAAATCGCCGTGGCCCGGGAAATCGCCCTGGCCAAAATGACCGGCGTTTCGGTTCATCTTGCCCATATCAGCACCGCCGGCGCAGTGGAATTGATCCGGCATGCAAAATCCAAGGGGGTTCCGGTCACTGCCGAAGCGGCGCCCCATCATTTCTCTCTAACCGAAGAGCGGGTTGGGAAGTACGACACCCATGCCAAGATGAATCCACCCTTGCGGAAGGAGTCCGACCGAAAGGCGATCATCAAGGGATTGAAGGACGGGACCCTCGATCTCATCGCCACTGACCACGCCCCTCACCAGGCGCTTGAGAAAGAGGTCGAGTTCATTGACGCCCCGTTCGGAATCGTCGGCCTGGAGACCTCTCTTCCCGTTTCCCTGACCTACCTCGTTGAACCCGGCCACCTGACGCTGCCGCAACTGATCGAACGCATGTCGACAATCCCGGCAAGCGTCTTCGGACTCGAAGGCGGGACACTTCAGAAGGGCGCGGCCGCGGATATCACTATCTTCGATCCCAAGGGGGAGACCATCTTCTCACGCGCGGAAACCGCGTCCCGCAGCTACAACTCTCCCTACGAAGACGTTCCACTCAAGGGCAAGGTCCTCTACACCATCGTCGATGGGAAGATCATCCTCGATAACGGAAAGCTGAAAGGCTGATCCGTCCTCCTTTGAACAAGTTCTCTCCATTCCGAATATTACAGTGCCACCTTCTCTGGTCATTCAGAGCCACGCTTCTGGCGTGGCGAAGAATCTTTCCCTGCCGGAGAGCTTTGTGATGGGGGAACACCCTTCCGGCAACACAAGAGTTCGATCAAACGAAGGGTGTGCCATGGGAGACAGAGATGATAAGATCTCCTGTTGGTCGCGGTTAATGTAGGAAGGAACTTGAAAGGAAAAAAAGTGGACAGACTTTTCTTCATAATTGGAGCGCTTCTCGGCGGATTGGGGGTGGCGGTCGGCGCTTTTGGCGCTCACGGACTGAAGAATCGGCTTTCGCCTGAGATGCTGGCGGTTTTTGACACGGGGGTTCGTTATCACCTGATCCATGCGCTGGCAATGTTCGCGGCGGCCTGGGCAGCATCCCGCTGGCCAAGTTCGGGAACGACCGCAGCGGGTTGGTTCTTTCTGGCGGGGATCATCCTCTTTTCAGGCAGTCTTTATGCCCTCGCCCTGACGGGCATCCGCGTCTTCGGGGCCATCACCCCCCTCGGAGGTGTCGCGTTCATCATCGGCTGGGCTGCCCTGGCCTGGGCTGCCTGGCGCGCATCGTAGTGGGATTATTTCAGGCACTCCTTGGGCTCGCCGAGGGCCATCCCAGCAACTCAAGTGTTGAGATATCGGAAAACGGGGCGTATCATGGTTGCAAGGTGACTACGGCGGTCGTGGGTCGTTCCATATGGGGAATCTTGGATCATAACAAGATAGCAGCAGCTTACGGAGGTCCGAGGCAGGTCCATACAGGAAATCCCTGATAAGTATGAATAGGGAGATCGCAATGAAGCGGCGAAAGAAACTGGGGACACATTTTTTGCAGATGTTACGCATCAGTATCTCCACGATACTCCTCGCAGGGGTATGGATGATTGAGGCACATGCAGAACGCCCCAATGTTGTGGTGATCATAATGGATACGGTGCGACAAGATCATCTGTCCTGCTACGGGCATGATCGCAAGACCACGCCGTTTCTTGACAAACTTGCCACAAAGGGAAGGCTGTACAGGAATGCCTACTCCACCAGCTGTTGGACGGTTCCTGCCCATGCCTCGCTTTTCACAGGCCTCTACCCCGTATCCCATGGTACGCACTGGGAGCACTTATCCCTTTCAGAGGATTTGGTGACGTTGCCGGAAGTCTTAAGGGAATTGGGATATGCAACGGTTGGATTCGCGGAGAATGGCTGGATAAATAAGCGGAATGGATTTCGCCAGGGATTTGACTTGCTCAGACGTAGGAAACCTTTTTCCACGAAGGGGATAAAGAGCTTCAAGAAAAGTCTCAAGAACATGGGCGATAAGCCGTTTTTTGCTTTCATCAACTTGAACGCAGCTCACGATCCGTATAAACCGCCGAAGCCGTTCTTTAACATGTTTTTGAGCGACCCTGCCTATGCAAATACGGTCAGAGTTGATTTTCTGGCACCGAGAGTAAAGGGGTCTGGCTTTCCATCAAAGAAGGAGCTGACCCACCTTTCGGAGCATTATGATGCGGAGATCCGGTATGTCGACCACACCATTAGGAGGATAGCGAAGGAATTGAAAAAGAGAGACCTGTGGAAAAAGACACTGTTTATTGTTACAGCGGATCATGGAGAAAGTCTGGGTGAGCATGAACATTTGCAACATCAATTCTACCTATACGAACACCTGGTACGGATTCCACTAATAATCCATTATCCTAGTCTGTTTCCACCGGGGTCACACGACAGCAATCCTGTAAGCCTCATTGATGTTTTCCCCACCGTCTTGCGTGCTCTTGAAATTGATCCGGGGCAATTCTCAATCCAAGGGCACAGTCTACTGCCCGGTGAGACTATGCCCGAGAGACCCATCCTGGGTGAGTACTACCTGCACGCAGGATTCACAGGCGCGGAGAAATTCAGTAGCGAGGAGTTCAAGCATCCTCTTATACGAGAGCAGCTCTTCCGTCGCCTGAAATCGATCCGTGTCGGCGATTTTAAATGGGTAGAAGGGAGCAATGGGACCAAAGAATTGTACAATATTGCAGAGGATCCCGGGGAGATGCGAAATCTAGCTGACCACAGTGATTTTTCTGACACCGCCGAAAAGCTGAGGATTATCCTCGGTGAGCAGTTGGAACAATATCAACGTCAAGTTTCGACGGATTTTGAAGCGAATCCAATAGATGAAAAAACGATCGAAATAATGAAATCATTAGGATACCTATAGCGAGACAGAATGGAAGTTCAGCTTGCTTGGAATTCCGGGATAATAGACGATCGATGACCACATTAGTTTCGTGAAAGCGCATAGCAGGAATGCCAAAATTGAAGGATCGGACTCTGTGTCCAAGTCTCTTCATTTCCTTAATGATCCAGTTTTGTCTGGATTAGTTCCGGAAAGGGATTTGGGCATGCTTTTTCCAGCAGGTAATTGCATGCGCCAAACCCGGCGGCCGCTGGTCAGAACTGGAAGTAAATAAAGGGTTTGTATTTCATCGAGACGAACAGGAGCATCAGGAAGACGGCGACACCGTAACCGACGGCGCAGGCCCAGTCGGGGAGGCGCTCAACGCGTAGATGGATCGATTTCCTGGAGGAAAGCCAGTGGAGTGCCGCGAGGGGCACCACCAGGTACAAGAGGGTCGCAGGAAGGGCTCTCGAGCCGGGGGAGTCGAATAGGACGAAGGCCTTGAGCATAGTGAAGGCATCGCCGAAAGTAGTCGCACGGAAAAAGATCCAGGCGAGGGAAACCCAGTAGAACGTCAGCGGGAGGCCCAGCAGGGCCATCAGCCGCCGAAATAAATGCCTCTCCGGCACGTGGTCCGAGTACAGCCGGTGAATGACAAGCGCGATTCCGTGCAGCCCCCCCCAGAGGACAAAGTTCCAGGACGCCCCATGCCACAGTCCCCCCAGTAGCATGGTGATCATCAAATTGCGGAACGTGAACAGTTTGGATCCTCGACTTCCTCCCAGAGAAATGTACAGGTAATCACGCAGCCAGGTCGAAAGGCTGATGTGCCAGCGTCTCCAGAAATCGCGGATGTTCCTTGCAAGATAGGGGAAGTTGAAGTTCAGGCACAATTCATACCCGAGCAGCCGGGCGCACGCGATGGCCATATCCGTATAGCCGGAGAAGTCGCAATAGATCTGAACTCCATAGAACAGAATGGCGATCCATATACTGAGCGCTCCGTAGCTATCCGGATTCGAGAAGACCCTGTCGACTGTCACCGCCAGGTTGTCCGCCACACACGATTTCTTGAAGAATCCGATCAGAAACAACGCGATCGGACCCTTGAACGTGACGTGATCCAGCCGGCGGGGCACCTTGAGCTGCGGAAGGAATTCTGCGGCCCGGACGATCGGCCCTGCGACAAGCTGCGGAAAGAATCCGACGAAGAGCGCGAAGTCCAGCAGGCTGCGGATCGGTTTCAGATTGCCCCTGTACACATCTATGGTGTAGCTCATGGATTGGAATGTGAAGAAGCTGATGCCTACGGGAAGGACGATCCTCAATGTCAGATCGTGCGGCGGCATTCCGAAGGCGGTCAGGAGCCCGCTCGCGGATGTAACAAAAAAGTTGTAGTACTTGAAAAATCCCAGGATGCCCAGGTTGGCACACAGGCTGATGACAAGCCACAACTTGCGGCCGCCGACCGGTTTCGGGTTCCTCAGGACAAGCCCCACGCAGTAATCAATCAGCGTCGAGACGATGATCAGAGAAAGGAATCGCCAATCCCACGCGGCGTAAAAGAAATAGCTGGCGAGGAGGAGGATGACTTTGCGCGGCTCGTTCGATCGGATGAGCCAGTGGATGGAAAACACGACCGCAAAAAAGATAAAGAAGACGGGTTCAGTGAATAACATCTATCTCTAGTCTTCTACAAACGCTGCAAAATCTCTTGCCACCAGCCGTGTCAGGATCCGGGCCCCTTTACTGTTGACGTGATACCTGTCAAAGCGATGATCGAGATCATACAAGTTGGGATATCTCTCGGGATCATTGTATGCAAAGAGTGTTATCAGATCATTTTCGGCAGCTAACCGGGCGATCCCTCTGGCTTCCAGCACCGGCCCAACAAAAAAAATCGGATCAATGCCTGCCTTCCTGACCCTTATGGCTTGATCCAGCCTTCTCCGCTTGTCGGACTCCTTGAGCCAAGGCTTTTCCTTCGTTTTTTCCCGGGCCACTTCAACCCGTTGCTGAAAGGATTCCTGGTGCTTCAGAAACCGCGCACGTCTTCTCCGAATTCTCCCTCCTCCGGCACGGAGGCGTCGGTCCAGAGAGATAAACCCTTGCTTCCCTATTCTTTGTCTCTCCTCTTTCGGAAAAAGTCTGTGGAACAGCGGAACTTCCCGGACAACACTTCGCCCCGCACCGACATGAAACGAACGGATAAGCATGTGTTCCATATGTCCAAGAACGAACTCAGCCTTGACGGCAAACGATTGGTCTTGACCTAGCGTATCGGCGATCACCGACAAAGTCACACTTGGTGTGTGCCAATGGATATACCGCTCCGAGAACCAATTTCTCTTATCGAACGCTTCTTTACTCGCTCTCACCTCGATAACCAGCCACTTCAGTTGTTTGGAATTCACGGATAATAGACGATCGATGACCAAATCAGCTTCGTGAAAACGCATAGCGGGAATACCAAAATTGAAGGACCGGACTTCGTGTCCCTGCTTCTTCATCCTCCTGTCAAATTCCGAGGGAATAATATGCCGCTGAATCATGCTGGAACCGATGAAGACGACGTCATACTCGTCCTTATGTTCTCGAAAATGATCCAGTTTACTCTGGATTAGTTCCGGCAAGGGACTTGGGTATGCTTTTTCCAGCAGGTAATTGCAAGCGCAAAACCCGGCGGCAAAGAGGATGAAGTTGATGACGGATCGTTTGAGGGAAATCGATGAGCGTTTGCCGCGGTTTGCGGGAACGGAATTCCCTGTAGTGTCATTACTCATTGGTCCTCTCTTCCTCAGATAGGTTTTCGTCAATAGTCAAAAAGGTGGTTTCCCCGGCATAGTTTTGTGGAATATTGATGGACATTATTACACGAGGTGGGGATTTGGGCAAGTGTCTTTCCGTTGAATTCGCCCGGAATCCGGTCCTTCCGGTTCACCAAGCGGATGGGAGGATCGAATAATTGTCCGTGGGGCAACTGTTGAGGGTCAGACGATGACTTGTTCTGTTTCGGGATCAAAGAAATGGGTCTTGGCCATGTCGATATGAAAAAACTCGCGGTCACCTTCCACGACTCTTCGATGAGCGGCGAGACGAACGACGAAGGTATTGGATTGGGTCTTCATGTAGACGTGAATCTCAGGGCCGATCGGCTCGATGACATCAACAATCGCCGATATAGCGCCCTCTTCTTCCCCTTGGTCGCTTCCTTCGGTATCCAGGAACCCTTCGGGCCGGACTCCCATCACAACCTTCTTGTCAGCGTGATTTGAGAGCGCACCCTCCATCGACTGCGGAATTACGACAGAAAATTCCCCTTCGTCGAAGTAGAAGCGGCTGTCTTGCGTGCGAAGGGTCCCATTCAGAAAATTCATGGGGGGGCTTCCGATGAATCCGGCGACGAACATATTCTTAGGATTCTCGTAGAGTTCGAGGGGACCGTCAATCTGCTGCACCACGCCGTCTTTCATCACGACGACCCGATCTCCCATCGTCAGGGCTTCGACCTGGTCATGAGTGACATAGATTACGGTCGACTGGAGCTGCTGGTGGAGCTTGATGATTTCGCCGCGCATCTGAACGCGAAGCTTCGCGTCCAGATTCGACAGCGGCTCGTCGAACAGGAACACTTTTGGGTGCCGGACGATGGCTCGTCCCACAGCCACGCGCTGCCTCTGGCCACCCGACAGCGCCCTCGGTTTCCGATCGAGGAGATGGGCGATGTCCAGAATCTCCGCCGCCTCATGGACGCGCCGCTTGATCTCTTCCTTCGGGTATTTCCGGAGCATCAGGCCGAAGGCCATGTTCTTGTAGACGGTCATGTGGGGATACAAGGCGTAGTTCTGGAAGACCATGGCGATATCCCGGTCCTTCGGGGGGACATCATTGACGAGTTTGTCGTCAATGTAGATATCGCCCTGGGTGACCTCTTCCAGGCCGGCGATAAGCCGAAGCGTGGTCGATTTTCCGCAGCCCGACGGCCCGACCAGGACCACGAATTCCTTGTCCTCGATGTCGAGGGAGATATTGTCCAAGGCGACGACCTTTCCGTCGAAGACCTTGGTTACGTCGTTCAGCCTTACATTGGCCATCGGTAATTCGCTTTCATTACATTTCGAGCAGAACCTGCCCGCCAAGATGGAAATGTAATACAGGTTGTCTGACAAGCGCAAGTCATAATGATCCTATAATTGCCGGGAATTGACTTCCCTATTGCGTCCGTGCTAAGATTTGAGCGGACACACCGGGAAGTTCATACCTTCATGCGCCCAATGGCCCCTAGCGCATTCGTGATTCAATCCTCTTGAATTCCCTCTCTACCAGATCCCTTTCCAAGAGCCGGGTACTCCTCTTTACCTTTTTGGCGATCCTGGCGCTTGCCGGGCAGATGTTCGGCCGGGTACCCATGGCACATGGCCAGGATTCTCCTCGGATCCGCTGTTACTGGCTGGGGCTCCAGAATCTGGGGGATGGAGCAACGGAGCACCATGTCGCATTCGCGTTCTCAGCGCCACAGGGCTTGTCCGGCTCGGTTGAGCTGCATCCCCGGTACAACAGGGGCTTCACAATGATACCCGAAACGGTGTCCTTTGCGCCTGGGAACACGGATGCAGACCGCTTCAAGATAGCACGGGTCAGATCAAACCAGCCACCGGAAGAGGGGGAGCTCCGGTTTATGGCATCCTATTCTGACGGCCAATATGCCACCTTGTCCGCCCAACCCTCTTTAGCAAGCGAGATCAACCTCATTCCGGTCTGGGAATCCACGCGGGATCTCTTGCCGGAGCGGCTGGCGGTCTCCCTGAAAAGAGCCCCGGAAGAGTTCCTCCATCCCCTTTCGGGTCCTGCGACAATTCCTCTGACCCCAACAGCCGAGGCTCTGGCGCGCATATCCCTGCCTTTTCGCACAAATCTGCGATACTCCGGGGAAGGCGGGGGGAAGCAGATGGAACTGACGGCCTACTGGCCGTTAGGATCCGAAGAGCCTCTGGATTCGATTTCAGACTTCCTTCTCATCAAACAGATAACCCTCGGAAAGGAACTGACGGGCGCCCGGCCGACCTGGCTGTGGCTTTCCCTGCCTGAAGAGGGGACCTGGCCGATCCAGCTCGCTCACTGGGCCGCATTCCACGGGTTCGAGGGGCTGCTGAGCAAAGGGGATTCCCGGGAGCCCCATCACTTGTGGTTATCTCCGGGTGGGAAGGCGTGGGGGACCGACCGACTGGAACTTCTGTGGATGCCGGATAGGGAAAAGGGCCCGGGAGTGACGGCATCGGAACAGTTTGCCAGGGCTGTAGGCTTGCAAAAGCCTACCGAAGAAGGCGGGTTTCCTTACTTGTTCTGGGACAGCGTGGGGGAGACCGCACGCGCCGGTCGAGGCAGTGGATTGCTGCCATTGAACTGGTTTCCTCTGGGCCTCATCTCTTGGAACAACACTTTCTCGCGTCCCCGCTTTACCGCGCAAACAATTAGCGGCTCAGGGGTTGACCGAGTTCTCCAGCGACATCCAGGAGCCACGATAGCATTCCGGGCCAGGTCCAATCCGGGCGTTACACCGACAGCTTCTCGAATACGGAGAGCCCGGAGGGCGGTGGACCAGGCGCTCCGCGAAGCCGGCTTCTGGGCTGCAATTGCTGCCTTAGAGGGAGCGAATCATCCCGGGGCGGCTTTCCGGGAAGCCGGCGAGTTGGCAATTCAGGGAGCATACAATCCATGGCCTTGGGAAAAGGGCCGAGGGAAGTTGCATGTTGAATTCGCCCGGGAGGAGATCCTATATCAATCGGTCGATCTTTCCCGGGCAATCACTCGTCACGCTGTTAACTATCTTTGCTCGACATTTGATTTTGAGGCCCCCCAAGGTCTCGATGATTCAGGGTTCATCACTGTATTCAATAGCTCCGGTGTCGAGCGGAATGAGCTTGTGCCCCTTCCCTCTTTTGGGCCCGGTCGATTCCAACTGGTCGATGATGCCGGACTTTCGGTTCCCATGGCAACCGTCGCGTTCGGGTCCCGGAGTACCCGCAGAGTTCGCTGCTTCCCGGCCACGGATGTGCCTCCCTATGGATACCGGACCTACTTTCTTGTCCCCGCTAGAGTCGGCGCTCTCCGGAGAAGTCCCGGGATCAGGGTGGAGTCGGGCGATAATTGGATTTCGAATTCTGAGATTCGCGTCGAATTCGATCCCGGATCGGGAGCGATCAACAGGATTGTCCAGCCATCCACCGGTAAAACTTTGGTTTCCGGCCCGATAGCACCTGCGGAATTGCAGTTAGATGGCAGAGGAAACGTCCAATGGAGACCGGCCCAATCAGAACAATTCGAAAGCCGGACCGAATCCAGCGCTGTCCATGTTGCGCGAAATGCCGAATGGCAGGTGGGAGCCCGACGAATAATAATGGTCACTACCTTGGTTCCGGGATCCGATGAAGTTCGAGTTGATCTGTACCGGATAGATGAAGATCGGGAGTCGCCCCTGCCATCCTTGGCACTTTCATTTCCTCGCGAAGGGAATTCTCATGCCATCGGCGCCCCTTCCCATTTCCGGCTGTTGGAGGGAGAAGGGACCGCCATAGCGCACGACTGGTTTGCCCCCGCGGTGGTGTCGGGAATTCCCCGATGGATTCGTCCGAAAGCGACAGTGATCCCCGATTCCATTTACATCGTTTGCCCTGTCGGCAGGATGGATTTTCAGCGGTCAATCCTGATGTTGGCCAAGGCCCTTTTGCAGCAGGGGATTTCCTGCCGCGTGGTGTATTCGACTGACGATGTGACGGCTTTGGTTGGGTCGCGCGGTGAAGATTTGGTTATCCTTCCTGCGGACGAATCCATGGTCCGGGGAGTGTCTGCGCTGCGGGAGGCATCTGAAGCGATCCCCAGCGGGAGAGCGGACTCTGAGTTCTGGATCCCAAAATCCGGCGCGACACCCATCCTCGCCATCCAGGCGCACGCATTCAGGGCGGCCTGTGAGGAATTGGCGGAGTCAATCGGAACAGAAATAGAACGGCAATATCCCTGGGTGGCCTTGAGTCCGGATATGCGATACGTTTCGGTCGCGCCCGACGCCGTATATCTTGCTGATTCATCCGGCGTTACGGAGGATCCCGCGACGAATGTCTCCCAGATGTCCCTTCGCATCCTGCCCAGTGGCAAAGTTCCAACTGTCCAGCTGAGCCAGTACGCTAGGGAATCCGAGGTTCCGATGCCGGCGGCGATCTCGATAAGGGAAAGAAGATTTCAAGACCTTGTCGTCACGGAATCTGACGAATCATGGGGGCGCACCTTCTTCCACGAACCCACGGAGAGGGAGACCTCCAAGACGCTGTTCAGTCCGACGTTATCGCTGGTGAGAACTGGTGGTGGATCCGCGGCCCTTCTGGCGACTTATGTACATGTCGCCGAAACCCAGCC
>SDBV01000142.1_pt1 | contig 89046 bp, 77 predicted proteins | sample 2277081 | NCBI WGS metagenome assembly SDBV01 (sample SAMN10402039, study PRJNA504765) | marine sediment metagenome | isolation source: marine sediment core GS10_PC15, 223 cmbsf | place: Arctic Ocean: Southern Knipovich Ridge | collected 2010
CCGGCCGACGCGTGCATCTGATCGGCATCGGCGGGTCGGGCATGCGCGCCCTTGCCCAGATGCTGCTGGACCGCGGCGCGGCAGTCAGCGGATCGGACCAGGCTGGTAGCGGCGCGGTGACGCGACTGGCCGACGCAGGCGCAAATATCGTCATCGGTCAAAAGGCCGACAACCTTCCCAGCAAGGTCGACACGGTTGTCTACTCGGCCGCCATTCACGACCAGAACCCCGAACTGCTTGCCGCTCGCGATTGCGGCTGCGAGCTTATCAAGTACTCGCAGATGCTGGGCCAGCTCATGGCCGAGCGAACCGGCATCGCGGTGGCTGGCACGCACGGCAAGAGCACCACCACGGCGATGGTCGCCTACGTGCTCAGCCAGGCTGGCTGCGACCCGAGCTACATCGTCGGCGCGACCGTCGAGCAACTTGGCGGGCCAAGCGGCACGGGCGACGGGCCGCACTTCGTGGCCGAGGCGTGCGAGTTCGACCGAAGCTTCCTGAACCTCCGGCCGAAATTAGCGGCCGTGCTGAACATCGAGGAAGACCACCTCGACTGCTACGAAAACCTCGACGCGATCATCGAAGCGTTCCGCGCATTCGGCTCGCAGCTTCCGCCGGAAGGCTTGCTGGTGGTCAACGGCGAAGACCGCAATTGCTCCGATTTGGCGAGATCTACGGCCTGTCCGGTCGAGACGTTCGGCCTGGATGGCGCGTTCGTCTGGCGCGCGGCGAATTACTCTGCCCAGCGCGGAAAAGCTTCCATGGACGTGCTTTACAATGAGAAGCTGTTCTGCCGACTGGCCGTACCACTGCCCGGGCGCCACAATGCGTCCAACGCGCTGGCTGCCGTGGCGCTGCTGCACCACACCGGGCTGACCGGCGAGCAGATAGCCGAGCATCTGCCCGGCTTCACCGGAACGCGGAGACGCATGACCGTCAAGGCTACAACCGGCGGTGTGGTGGTGTTGGACGACTTCGCCCACCATCCGACGGAAATTCAGGCGACGTTGCGGGCAATTCGAGACTACTATGAGCCAAAGAGACTCTTTTGCATTTTTCAGCCGCACCAGCACAGCCGGACGCGATTTCTGCTGGGAGATTTCGCCCGCAGTTTCGCCGCGGCCACCGAGGTGATCGTTCCGGATATCTATTTCGTTCGGGACAGCGAGCTGGAAAAAGATTACATCTGTTCCGAAGACCTTGTTTCGCAGATCCGCCTGAACGGCGGGACGGCGATTTATCGTAAAACGTTCGAGGAAATTGTCTCTCATCTGCACCAGGAGCTTCGTGAAGGTGACCTGGTGGTGACGATGGGGGCTGGAAACATATGGGAAGTTGCCGATGAAATTGTTTGCTGGCTTGGAAAAAATCGTTAGAGTCGACGTCCCCCTTGCCGACCATACCTGGTTTCGCATTGGCGGGCCGGCCAAGTATTTTATCGAGCCGACCAGCGTCGCCGAGCTCGCCGAGGTCGTCAAGCGCTGCGGTGAGAACGAAATCCCCATGCACGTGCTGGGCGCCGGGGCGAACCTGCTGGTCAACGACACCGGTGTCAAGGGCGCCGTCATCCGCCTGGGCAAGGGCGAATTCGCCGAGGTCAAGCCCACCGAGATCGGCTACCGCGCCAGCGCCGGGGCCGACATGGGCAAGCTCGTGCTCCGCGCCGTGCGCGAGGGTTTCAGCGGCCTGGAATGCCTCACCGGCGTGCCGGGCAGCGTGGGTGGCTGCGTGCGAATGAACGCCGGCGGCGTGTTCGGCGACCTGGGCAACATCGTCTCGTCCGTCGACGTTATGACCGAAACCGGCGAGACGTTCACGCGATTCCACGACGACCTGGCCTTCGCATATCGCTCGACCAATATCAGCGCCAAGTTCATCCTGTCGACAGAATTTCGCCTGACCGAAGACGATCCGCACCGGATACTCAAAGAGGTCAAGCAGATCTGGATCTACAAGAAAAACACCCAGCCGCTGGCTCGGCACAACGCCGGATGCATCTTCAAAAATCCGCGCGGACTGTCGGCCGGGGCGCTTATCGACCGGGCCGGGATGAAGGGTAAATCTGTCGGCGGCGCTAGCGTGTCGGACAAGCACGCTAACTTTGTTCTCGCAGAACCGGGCACAAAGGCGTTCGACGTGCTTAGACTTATTGAGGACGTGCGGGAAGCCGTCTACCGGAAGTTTGAAGTCTATCTGGAACTGGAAATCGAGGTCTGGTGAGAGGCGATAGCCTGGATATAACCGTGCTGATGGGCGGTCCGTCCAACGAGCGGGAAGTGTCGCTCATGAGCGGCCGCGCCGTCGCAGACGCACTTACCGGCGCCGGCCATTCCGTCACCTGCGCCGATATTTCACCTTCCGACCCGTCCGCACTCGATCGGGCCGGCATCGAGGTGGTCTTCATCGCCCTGCACGGGCGGTTCGGCGAATCCGGCGAGGTGCAGGAGCTCTGCGAGATTCGCCAACTGCGGTACGTGGGCTCGGCCCCACGAGCCAGCGAACTGGCGATGGACAAGGCCGCCGCCAAGCAGATATTCCGCCGGGCCGGTCTCGTCACGCCCGACTGGATGATCCTCGAAGATTACCACTCGCCCGATGAAATCGCCAATTGGCTGACCGAACTTCCGCTGCCGGTGGTGGTCAAGCCCATCGACGACGGCTCGAGCATCGATATCACCATAGCCGACTCCGCCGCCTCGCGTGACGCTGCAATCGACGCGATGATCGACAACGACGGCCGGGCTATGGTCGAGGCCTTCGTCCCCGGTCGCGAGCTGACGGTCGGCATTATCGGCGAGCAGACGCTGCCGCTGATCGAGATCGTACCGGCCAGGCCTTTCTACGACTTCGACGCGAAATATGCAGACGACACCGAAACGCAGTTCATCTTCGATCATGGCCTGGACGCCGCGATCGTCGAAGCCGCCAACGACGCAGCCCTGACGGCCCACCGCGCGCTGAACTGTCGCGACATGTCGCGCGTGGATTTTATTCTCGACGACGCCGGCCGACTTCAGGTGCTCGAGCTGAACACCATTCCCGGCTTCACCAACCATTCGCTGGTGCCCATGGCCGCCGTGCACGCGGGCATCAGTTTTGAGGATCTCGCCGACCGACTGGTGCAGATGGCGTACGCTCGCCAGCCGGCCGGCACGAACGCAAGCTAACGGATTAGCCATGCCCCAAAAAAAGAAGACGAATAAGTCAAAGCTGTCCTGGTTCTCCCATCTGAAAAGCTCTCCCGATAATGCTCCGCCGAGCGTCTGGGCTAAGCGGCTGGGCGCTGGGTTGATCGTGGTCGCACTAGCGGCGACGACTGTGCTCGCGCTGCACGAGTTGGAAGACCGCGTTCTGAGCGGCCGGGTGGGCGCCGCGCCTACGCAAACTCACATTCGACTGGCCTCGACGCCGGTTTGGATGCCGCAATCGCTCGAGAAACAGATCGCCGATAGCTTCCTGCCGCGGCAGGCCCGCTACTACGACCTGATGCTGACCGACCAGGTTCGTCGTCGCGCCGAGACCAACCCCTGGGTCGCCCGCGTCATCCGCGTGGAGAAAACCCCAGTCGCCGACGGTCAGTCCGCCGTGGTCGAAGTCGACGCAATCTTCCGCATGCCAGTCGCAATGGTCCACGCCGCCAACGGCATGGCCTACATCTCCGCCGACGGCGTCCGCCTGCCAGCCGAACAGACGCCAAAGTGGGCCGTCAAGACCGATAGCGGCGTCGTCTTCTTCATCAGTCGCTTCGACCTGCCCGCCGGCCAGCCCGCCAAGAAAGTGCATTTCGTCCTGATCGACGGCGCCGCTGCGCCCGCACCGGCCGTGGGGGAGTTCTGGCCGGGGGCCGACATCGCCGCAGGCCTACGCCTGGTCGAACTGATCCGCCCCAAGCCCTACGCCTGGCAGATCACCACCGTGGACGTTCGCAATCACGGCTGGCGCGTCTCGCGACACGAACCCCAACTGCGAATGCACGCCCAGATCGACCGGTCGGGGACGACTGACATCCTCTTCGGGCGGTTCCCCAACCCGGCCGGCGATTTCAACGTATCGCCCGCACGCAAGCTGTCATACCTGGACGACTACGCAGCCGACCACGACGGCAAACTGGCCGGCCTGAACCGATACATCGACCTCCGCCACGACGAACCCCAATGGGATGTGCAATGATTTCTACGCTTCCCTCGACTTGCGGAACAATGAGGTGGCGAAGATAATAAATAACTGCACCACGTTAACGTTTTATTACGATTCTAACTTTTGTCACAAGGAGTAGTGAGATGCGAAAAAAGATGATCTTGTTCATTGGTGTTGCCTCGATAGTAGCGATGCTGACGATTCCACTAATTGCCGAAGAAGGCAAATCCAAGCACAGTGGGCACAAGGCCAAGGCTTCTGACACCGAAAAAGTTTCCGCAAAGTGTCAGGGTGGACGCAAAATGTGCGCCAACAGGCTGCAGGACGCTATAAAAGCGATGGACGCAGCCATTGAAGCGATCAACAAGGACGACAAGGACGCGGCTCTTGCGAATATCAAGAAAGCCAGGAAACTTGTGGCGGCGTCACGAGAGGCTATGTTGCAGATGGGCCGACCGGTGAATGCTCGCTGCCCGATAATGGGATCAAAACCCGTTCCTGACAACGTGCCCGAGAACCTTACTCGAACCTACATGGGTAAGAAGATCGGTTTCTGCTGTGCCGGCTGCCCGACGGCATGGGACAAGCTTTCGAAAGAGGAGCAGGCTGACAAGCTCAAGAAATCCTGCAATGCCGATTCCAAGCACACGCCAGCCCAAAAGGAAAAAAAGAGTAAGCATGATGGCCATGGCAGCGGTCACTAATAGAGAAGCTGTTTCTCCCATTGCAGAGATAACCGCTCGACGATGGGATTAATGCGTTCATGAGCTAGGCGCGGTGGGGCTGTGAGCCCCACCGCGTTCTGGCTCTATATTTAGGTGGCGGGACGGGAGCCCCGCTACCTTAGTGCGGCCTGAAGCATTCCGCGAGCAAGTTTGTAGGCCGGGTCTTGACCCGGCGGGATAATTGGCGACAACGGATTCGCCGGGTCAAGACCCGGCCTACTGATCGTCCCAATCGGCAAAGGTGAGTCGCTCGCCCTACAGGATTACCATGAAAAATGTCATCTATTTTGCGTTGTGTTCATTCGTGCTGGCTGGGTGCTGCAAGTGTCCACAGCTGGGCGCTGATGGCGCTGGCGGAAACCCGTTCGGGCACGCACTCGGCGTGCGTCCGTTCGTCGAGCGGGACGGGCTGCTGGTCGTCGAGATCGAATCCGCACCGCTCGCAGACGGCTGGCGGCTGGAAACCGAGATGGCAGGCTACAGCGGCGATGGCTATTACACCTGGCGCGGGCCGAACCGGTTCGGCGAACCCGGCACGGGCGTGCTGGCCTACCCAGTGCGGATCACCACGCCGGGGCGATACAGCTTCCGCCTGCACAACCGTCACGACGAGCCAGACCACACCGAATGCAACGACGTGTACGTCCGCCTCGGCGGCGACGAGTGGGTGAAGGTGTTTTCGCACAAGGCCGGCGAGTGGAACTGGGTCTCGCGGAAAGATTTCGGCCATAACTCGCCCAAGCCCAACGCGACGTACGATCTGCTCGCGGGCGACCACACCTTCTACCTGTCCGGCCGATCTGCGAACTTCAGCATCGACCGCTTCCACTTGTACCTGGAAGACGTTCCCGACCCCCGCAACGTTGCACATCCGCAATCGCCCCGCGCGAAATGACGGTGTGGCGAAAAGCATTAACCGCGGAGCACGCAGAGACCGCAGAGAATTTTTTGTAATGAAATTTTGGAATTAGAAACAATGTCCACGAATTACCGCGCCCCCAAGAGTCGTAGGCCGGGTTTTAACCCGGCGGGATAATGGTCGCAAATGGGTTCGCCGGGTTAAAACCCGGCCTACATGCTATCCAAGATCGCAGCGGTGCGAAGGAGATTGTGAGCCTATAGGATACGAAAAAAATGAGTAACGAGCGGCTGGAAATGCAGATGCAGTTCATCATTGAGATCGACAAGCTCAAGCAGATTGTTCGAGGAACGTACCTGCTGGATGAGGCTCGCGCCGAAAATGACGCCGAACATTCCTGGCACATCGCGGTAATGGCGGTATTGCTGTGCGAATACGCAGCTGAGCCTAACATCAACCTCTTGCGCGTGGTGAAGATGCTGCTGATTCACGACCTTGTCGAAATCGATGCGGGAGATACGCTCCGCTACGACGAAGAAGGCAACAAAACCAAAGCGGCGCGCGAGCAGGCGGCGGCTGACCGCATCTTCAACATTCTTCCTCCGGACCAGGCCAGCGATATTCGATCGCTCTGGGAAGAATTTGAAGCGAGAGAAACGCCCGAAGCTAAATTCGCGAATGCCCTCGATCGCGTCCAGCCACTATTGCATAATTACCTGACACAGGGGCGATCTTGGCGCGAGCACGAAATCACAGTGGACCAGGTTCTGGCCAAGAACATCCATGTGCTGGAAGAGGGCTCGCCTGAACTGGCAGGGTACGCCAAGAGAATGATTCAAGAGGCCGTTGAAAAAGGCTATCTCGCAAAGGCTGATGACTAGCAAGAAAGTGAGCGATGTATGTTCAACGATATCCCCAAAGAGATGATGGATCGAATGCAACAGTTGGAGCAAATGGACAGCCAGGATCGGGCCGACGGAACGGGCCGCATGCAGCGGTTGCGGCAAATCCCGCCGGAGACGGGCAAGTTCCTTGCTTTGCTGGCAGCCGGTGCGCCGGAGGGAAAGTTCATCGAGATCGGCACGAGTGCGGGCTATTCGGCAATGTGGCTGGCCCTCGCCTGCATGCAAACCGGCCGAAAGCTTACGACGTTCGAAGTGCTGGAAGAAAAGGCAGCCCTTGCCCGCGAAACGTTTAAGCTGACCGGGATCGAAGACGTGGTGGAGTTAGTTGTTGGCGACGCGCGAGAGCACCTGCCGACTATCGATGGCATTTCATTTTGCTTCCTCGACGCCGAGAAGGAAGTCTACGCCGATTGCTACGAAGCCGTCGCGGCGAAATTGGTTCCCGGCGGGATTCTGGTAGCCGACAACGCCATCAGCCACGGCAAAGAACTTCGCCCCGTGCTGGACCGTGCCCTCAATGACGATAGAGTCGATGCACTCATCGTCCCCATCGGCAAAGGCGAGTTGCTTTGCAGGAAGATATGATGAACGTTCAATCTGTCGAAATAATAGAATTCGAAGACTTGAAACACAGGCAGCAGGTTGTCGCTCTTTGGCTGGATGTGTTGGGGTACGCGGCAACCCACAACTCTCCGGATTTGGCAATTGATAAGAAAATCGCAACAGACGATGGCCTGTTCTTTGTGGCCGTGAGTCAGCAGACTGTCGTGGGCACCATAATGGCTGGCTATGACGGCCATAGAGGATGGATTTACTCCATGGCGGTGCTTCCCGCCCATCGGAGCAAAGGAATCGGATCGGCTTTACTGGCATTTGCCGAGCGAAAGCTTTCCGACCTTGGCTGCGTGAAAATCAACCTCCAGATAATGGAAGGGAACGAGGGAGCTCAATCGTTTTACCAGGCATATGGGTATTCGGCCGAAAAACGAATCAGCATGGGCAAGCGGCTGAACGAGAATATTAATAACCACGAAGGTTAGAGCAGTTCACGTTTGACTTGTCGCATTCCAACTTGCTGCGGCATCGGCTGGCGTTGTCATGCTGCATCGACAACCCACAAGGGGTTACCTGCTTCGCACTCCTAACCAGCCTCGTCCTCGCGGCGTTGGCTCTACGACATTTCAATAGTGAAACGCTCTCGCTTTTCCATTATGTCGCGGCGGGGTCGCTGGGGTCGTCGTCTTGCGGGTCGGTACTTTGCGGGTCATCGGGAAGATCGTTGTTGAACTCGTTGTTTTCTTCGGCCGCATCGTACTGGTGATCCCATTGCAGTCCGCCCAGCACGCCCTGGGCGACATTGGCGAGGTGGTCACCGATCTTCTCCAGGTTGTTGATGAAGTCGATGTACGTCAGGCCTGTTATCACGTCGCACCGACCGGAACTCAGCCGGTCTATGTGGGCTCGCCGATAGTCCAGTTGCAGTTGATTGATCGTGTCCTCGTGCTGGAGTGCCTTTAGGGCCGCCTGCTGGTCGGACATTTCGACGGCCAGCAGGACGTTGTCGAACATATGGGCCACTTCCATCCGCATTCTGGCGAGTTCCTTCTCGGCCGGTTCGCTGAAATCTTTCCGCTGGTCGATCTTGCGTTGTGCGATCTCGGTGATGTTTGTCGCATGGTCGCCCACTCGCTCGATGTCGTTGACCGTATGCAGCAGCACGGGCAGCTCGGACGCAATTTTCGGATCGAGATGCCGCTGGGACAATTCCACCAGATACCGGGTGATCTGGTTCTGGAAATCGTCGATGGCGTCTTCTTTTCGGGCGACCTTGTTCAACGCAGCTTGGTCGTTGTAGGTAATGGATCGCACGGCCAGGTTCACGGCGCTCTTGGCGGTACGACACATGCGGACGATTTCGCGGCGGGCCTGGTCGATGGCCAGGGCGGGCGTATCCAGCAAGTGGACCTCCAGCACAACGGGCATCTCCTCGAGTTGGCCGCTGCGAGTGGGGAGCATTTTCAGCACCATTTTTTCCAGCAGACCGATGAAGGGAAGAATGATTAAGGCCGCACAGATATTGAACGCACTGTGCGCGACGGCGATAAAGTAGCCGACGTTGGGCAACGACTTTTCCCACGGGCCGACGTACTCGATTAATTGACCGTACAGGCCCCAATAGACAAACGGCAGGACGACGACGACACCGATGACGTTGAACAGTGTGTGGGCCATGGCGGCGCGTTTGCCGGATAGGTTGGTTCGCATGGCGGCAAGCTGGGCCGTGATGGTCGTGCCGATGTTGCCGCCCAGCACGAAGGGTATGGCGACTCGCAGGGCGTCGTCGAAGCTGTCTCCGAATCCGCCGCCGGATGCAATGACGATGACCATGGCGATCGAGGCCGAGCTGGACTGGATGACCATCGTGAAGAGCGCCCCGGCCAATACTGCATAGATCGGCTGATCGCCGATGTTCTGCAATATGTCCTTGATGGGCGAGTTTTCCTGCTGCAAGCCGCCGAGGACTTCCTTCATGAGGTGCAGGCCGAGAAACAGGAGGCCCAGCCCCAGCAGCACCTGACCCCAGGTTTTCAGTTTGGGGCGGCGCATGAAGGTGTTCATCACGAAGCCGACAGCGATGAAGGGCATGGCGTAGGTGCTGATTTTGAAGGCCTCCAGGCCAACCATGAGGCTGACCAGCCAGGCGGTGATCGTCGTGCCTACATTAGCGCCGAGGATGACGGAGATCGCCTGCTTGAGCGAAAGCAACCCGGCGTTGACCAGGCCGACGACGATGACGGCCGTGGCCGAGCTGGACTGGATCAGGCAGGTCACGCCCGCACCGGTGAGCATCGCAATGAGCGGCCAGCGCGTAATGCGCTCGAGCACTTGGCGAAGTCGGTCTCCGGCGGCGGACTTGAGCCCTTCAGAAAGCAAACCCATGCCATAGAGGAAAACGGCCAGGCCGCCAACGACACCAAAAATTATTTCTCGCATTGCTGTGCTCCGATTGAAGATAGTCTGCTGATGAAGATCGAGTTTAAAAACGGGGGCTTGCTGCGGGGATGGTCAGGCAAAGCAGCAGATGCCGGAAAAATTAAATTGGCGCACTTGCAGGCGAGGATGGCTTGGTGGCTGTCTCGTACTGGCCAATGGCTCATCAATTCTCTCGATGGATCGAACGCCTGGACAAATCGTTTCAGTTGCGGCGCACAGATAGTAATGAGGTTTTCCGACACCTCAAAAGGAATTGTCTAGGAAATGCATTTTTTTAATATTCCGCTGAAATTCCACGGGCGTAAGCTCGAGGATGGAAGTGCCCGCTGTCTTCAATCGGCTGGTTACTTGGTGTCCATCCAGTTGGTCCCGACGCCGACGTCAACCTTCAGTGGGACAAGAAGTTCAATCGCACCGATCATCTCGGCGACGATCATTTCCCGCTCGGGTTCTACGTGGTCGGCGGGCACTTCGAAGACCAATTCGTCGTGGATTTGCAGCAGCATGCGGCTGGGCCGATCTTCGGTACGGATGCGTGCGGCGACGTTCAGCATCGCCTGCTTGATCAAATCCGCAGCCGAGCCCTGCACCACCGAGTTGATCGCGAGCCGCTCGGCCAGTGCTCGGCGCTGCTGGTTGCGGGCGTCGATTTCGCCGATGCGGCGGCGCCGGCCGAACAGCGTCTCCACGTAGCCGACCGACTTTGCCTGGGCGATGCAGGCCTGGAGAAAGTCGTCGATCTGCGGAAAGCGGTTGCGATATTTCTGGATGAATTCCCGCGCCTCGCCTCGCGAGATCCGCAGCGTCTTGGCCAGGCCGAACTCGGTCTGCCCGTAGATGATGCCGAAGTTGACCGTCTTGGCGCGGCTGCGTTGTTCGCCGGTGACTTCCGCGAGCGGGACGCCGAAGACCTCGGCCGCGACGATCCGGTGGACGTCCTGATCGTCGGCGAAGGCCTGCATCAGCGTGGGGTCCTGGCAGAAATGTGCGAGCACGCGCAGCTCGACCTGCGAATAGTCGGCCGCCAGCAGCACGTAGCCTTCGTCGGCGATGAAGGCCGAGCGAATCTGCCGGCCTTGCTCGGTGCGGATGGGAATGTTCTGCAGGTTTGGGGCGCTGCTGGAAAGCCGGCCGGTGACGGTCGCCGCCTGGTGGAAGCTTGTGTGCACTCGACCGGTTCGCGGGTGGATGCACTGGCCAAGGGCCGTCAGGTACGTGCTCAGCAGCTTGTACAGTTTGCGGTACTCCAGAACCAGTCCGGGCAGTTCGTGCTCGCTCGCCAGCTCCTCCAGTACCGACGAGTCGGTGCTTGGCCCGGTCTTGGTTTTCTTGCGCGGCGTCAGGCCGATATCGGTGAATAGCACCTCGGCCAGTTGCCTGGGCGAATCTACGTTAAAGGTTCGGCCAGCCATGGCGATGATCCGGTCGCGCAGCACGTCGCATTGCTTGGACAGCTCGACCTGCATTTCCTTCAGCCGCTGCGGGTCGACCGCGATACCCAGCCGCTCCATGTCCGTCAGCACACGCAGCAGGGGCATTTCCAGCAGGGCCAGCAGATCGCCCAAACCCTCGCCCGCCAGTTGCGGTTCGAGCACCTCGGCCAGGCGAAACGTTACGTCGGCGTCTTCGGCTGCGTAGGGCGCGACGGTCTCGACGGGTACGGCGTTCATGGTCGTCTGGTTGCGACCCCGCCCGATGACCTCCTCGATCGGGATGCAGCGGTGGTTGAGATATTCCATCGCCAGCGCGTCGAGCTTGTACGTTCGGCGGGACGAGTCCAGCAGGTGGGCTGCGATCATCGTGTCGAACATTTCGCCTGCCACTTCGAAGCCCGCATTGGCCAGCACGATCAGATCGTACTTGAGGTTCTGTCCGATTTTCCGCACGGTCGGGTCGGCCAGGATCGGCGAGAGTTTCTCGCGGACCAGGGCCACGTCGAGCGTCGTCGCACCGAGCGGCCCGCGTACCGGGATATACCCGCCCGCTCCCGCCGGCCACGCAAGCGAGATGCCCACCAGTTCCGCCAACATCGGCCGGATCGACGTGGTTTCGGTATCGACGGCCAGTGTTTTCACGCCGGCCAGGTCGCTCACGAGCTTGTCGAGCATTTCGGGCGTGTCGATTGCCTGGTAATCGAAATCGCTCGCCGTCGTTTCGCCTCGCGGGGCGGCGATGGCTTCGACGTCCACGCCTTCCTGCCCGCCGACGCCGATCGCGTCCAACTGGTCGATCAGGCGATTGAAGCCCAACTCTGCGAAGATCGGCCTGACCTCGCCTGCGACGCCGGCGAACTTCATTTCGTCCAGCGGAAGTTCGATCGGGACATTGCGGTCCAGCGTTACGAGCTTTCGCGAGATGGCGAGGCAGTCGGCATGGGTGGTGAGGTTCTCGCGGAGTTTCGGCGTCTGCTCGTCGGCATGGGCGAGAACGGCTTCGGCCGATCCGTACTTGGCGATCAGTTTGGCGGCGGTCTTAGCGCCCACGCCGGGGATACCCGGCACGTTGTCGATCTTGTCGCCCATAAGCGTCTGGATCTCGACGGCCTTGGCGGGAGGGTAGCCCTTGGTTTCCTCGACATACTCGGCCGTGATCGTCTGGTCCTTCATCGGGTCGAACAGCACGCAATGATCGGTGATGAGTTGCTCGAGATCCTTCTCGCGGCTGATGAGCACCACCTGCATGTCCGGCGAGGCGAACTTCTCGGCTGCGGTCGCCAGGATATCGTCGGCCTCGTACCCTTCAGCCCGGAGGATCGGAATCCCCATGATCTCGACGATCTGGCAGATTCGCTCGATTTGCACTGGCAGGTCTTCGGGGGTGGGCTTTCGCGTGATTTTGTAGTCCGGGTAAAACGCGCGGCGGTGCAGTTTCTCGGCCGGGCCGTCCACCGCCATCGCCAGGTACTTCGGCTGCTTGGCGGCGATGAACTTCAGCAGCATCGAGCAGAAGACATACGTCGCGCGGGTCGGCTCGCCGGTGGGGCTGGTCAGGTCGCCAAACGGCGCGTAGTACGCCCGATAGATCTGTGCATGTCCGTCGAGGATGTAGAGTGTTTCGGCCATGGCGTACTATCCGGCAAGTCTCTGGAGCATAATCACCGCCGCCGGCGCCGCCAGCAGGGGCGAGTCGATAATGTCCAGCACGCCGCCGAACTCCGGCACGAGCGCGCCGCTGTCCTTGATCTGGGCGGACCGTTTCAGCAGGCTTTCGCACAGGTCGCCGAACTGGCCGACCAGGCCCACCACCGCGCCGAAAATGGCTACCGGCCAAAGAGCCAGCGGGCAAAGGCATTCGCCGAACGAAATGCCCAGCGCCTTCGCCAGCAGAACGCTGAGGACGGCCGTGATTATCGTCCCGCCGATCAAGCCTTCCCACGTCTTGCCCGGCGACAGCCAGGGGATCAGTTTGTGTCTGCCGAAGAACGAACCGCTGAAGTACGCGCCGATGTCCATGCCCTTGGTGGCTACGAGGAACAACGTGAGCATCGGAATTCCGAAGCCTCGAATATGGAAAATAAGGGCGCCGCCGATCCCGAGATAGGCCACCGCCAGCGTGGTCGCCGCGATGCGTTTGAATGCGCCTTCGATGCGGTGGCGGATCATCTGTTCGAGGAAGATCGCCATCAGGATTGCACTGGCCAGCACCAGCAGCACCAGGGCATTGTCGGTCATGCCAGGCCACAGCCAACGCCGGCCGAACGTTTGCCAATAGTCGAACGTGCTGATAAGCGCCACGCCGACCAGGCCAGAGACTTTTAGCAGGCCCATACCGGCACCCTTGGCCAGTCGCCCGACCTCGAAGTAGCCCGCGCAGAGCAGCATCAGCAAAATGCCCACCGTCGGCAGGCGATAGAGGGGGGAGTCGGCTGCGTCACGGCCCTCAAGTGATTGATCGATTCGCCAGTCCAGATATAGCAGTCCCGCCAGAACGGCGATCATGATCGAACCGAAAACGATGCGCTTAATCATCCTTGAATTCATGGCGGTATTACAACGCAAGGGTGCGGGCGAATGCCATTGCAAAATCACGACTAGAAATCGTGATGGTACCTAGCTGTCGGAATCTCTTAGGCCGCCGAAGCTACGGTTGCGGCGGGTGTAGGCATGAAGGGCCTTGTGGAACTCCTGTTCGTCGAAGTCCGGCCAGCAAATCTTGGTGCTGTAGAACTCGGCGTAGGAGATCTGCCAGAGCAGGAAATTGCTGAGCCGCATCTCACCTGAAGTTCGAACCACCATGTCCGGATCTGGCACGCCGACGCTGCCGAGCGCGTCCGAGAAGAATTGTTCGTCGATCTGCTCGGTCTTCAACTCACCTGTGCGACATTGATCGGCAATGCCTCGAATCGCGCCGATCATTTCTCCGCGCGAGCTGTAATTCAGCGCCAAACTCAGGTACATGCCTGTATTGTTGGCAGAGATACGAAGCGTTTCGTCCAGCTCTCGCAGGACGCTGTCGGGCAGGCCCTCGCGCTGGCCGAGGTGACGCATCTGGATATTGTGGTCCATAACCATGGACCGCTCGTGGGCGAGGTAGTCGGCGTAGAGGTGCATAAGCACTTTGATCTCGGCGGCCGGTCGCGACCAGTTTTCGGTGGAGAAGCTGTAGAGGGTCAGTGCGTCCAGGCCGACCCGGGCGGACTCGGTGACGATTCGGCGGACGTTTTTCGCCCCGGCATAATGGCCTGCAGAGCGGGGTAGCCCTTGGCCGGTAGCCCATCGCCCGTTGCCGTCCATGATGATGGCCACCGAACGAGGCATTGTCTCGATGTTGAGGCCAAGTTCCTGGCGTGCTGCGGCGATTGCTTCGGGGGAAACGTCGGCCATTATTTCAGGCCCTCAATCTGCGTGTGATGCACGATGGTTTGCGTTCGTTCCGCCCCGACGCTGATAAAGCCGACGGGTCGTCCGAGCGTTTCTTCCAGTGCCGCGATGTAGTCTTTCGCCGCTGCGGGCAGTTCGTCGAACGTTTTGCAGCCGGTGATGTCTTCGGTCCAGCCAGGCAGGGTCTTGTAGATCGGCTCGACCTGGGCCATCACGGCCGGGTCAAAGCATTCCATTTCTTTGCCGTCGACGCGGTAGCCGACGCAGAACTTTACTTCGTCCATGCCTGTCAGTACGTCCAGCAGGGCGACGGTCAGCTCGTGCACGCCGGAAAGTTCGACGGCGTAGCGGACGGCAAACGCGTCGAACCAGCCGCAACGGCGTGGCCGGCCGGTCGTCGTGCCGTACTCGTGGCCGCGCTCGCGAAGCGTCTCGCCGATTTCGTTTTCCTGCTCGGTGGGGAAGGGCCCCTCGCCGACGCGGGAGGTGTAGGCCTTGATGATGCCGACGATCTGTCCGACGGCCCAGGGCGGTACGCCCGCGCCGTTGGCCACGCCGCACGCGGTGACCGGCGAACTCGTTACGAACGGATACGTTCCGTGGTCGATATCGAGCATGCTGCCCTGGCCGCCCTCGAAGAGGATCGGCTCGTCGGCGTAGACCGCCTTGCGAAGAAGCTCCCCCGTGTTGTCGATCATCGGCGCCAGCAGCTTGCCGTACGCGTTGTACTCTTCGATGATGGCGTCTGCGTCGATCGGATCGGCGCCGTACAGGGCCGAGAATATCTTGCTCTTGACGTCGGCGACGTCGCGAACTTTCTGCGCGAACGCATCGAGGTCCAGAAGCTCCTCGGCGCGAATGGCTGTGGAGCGGTTGGCCTTGTCGGAGTAGCACGGGCCGATGCCGCGGGCCGTCGTGCCGATTTTCTTGCCTTTGGAGAGGCTCTTCTCGCTCAGCGTATCCTGCAGCTTGTGCCAGGGCATGACCAGATGTGCGCAGCGCGAGATACGGAGGTTTTCCCGCCCGATCGCAATGCCGCGCGATTGCAGCATGTCGATTTCGCCGGCAGCGACGGCCGGGTCGAACGCCACGCCGTTTCCGATGACGTTGAGAACACCTTCGCTCAGGATGCCGCACGGGATCAGGTGCATCGCGAATGTTTCGTCGCCGATCGCCACGGTGTGCCCCGCGTTCGCGCCGCCGCAGAAACGCACGACGTAGCGACATGTCCGGGCCAGGGCGTCCACGATCTTGCCCTTGCCCTCGTCGCCCCATTGCAGGCCAACCACAGTTATGTTTGTCGAAGCCATCGATATACTCTCTTTCCTTGAAAAACGATCTCTACGCAACCGCACCAGCATACGCACTTGCGGGATTCTGTCAAGATGCTGGCCTGCTCATTTCCCCGCTCGACATCGCCAGGCTGGCCTGGATTCATTGATATTATGGCCCCGAATAGTCTCTCTAGCCTTTACCACATCGCCAAATGCGGTTATACCTGATAGTGGAGTTTCGAGAGGAAATCGAGGGCTTTAACGCGTCTTGATCGGGAGTTGGTAATGCGACGTTCGACAGCGCCTTGCCCGATCACTGCCGCTACCTGATCCGTATCGACGGCCTGACTGACGTTGCGGGCAATTTACTGTCGGGCGATGCCGATCAGAATTTCGTCGCGCTGCGAGGCGACGTGTCCAAAGACGGGCGAGTAAACGTTTCGGATTTATCTATAATCCGTCCGCAACATGGCCTAGTACCCTGTAACGGGTATTTTGCCGACATCTGCTTACGCAGCCAGACAAATCGCCGGCGCATCGCACCTATCCTCCAGACTCCCCGTTACAGAGTACTGAACGCAACCGGCATTCCAGTGCCCATTATCGGTCCGTAAGCAAAGGCGGAATAGTCCCAGTCTGATGGGGTGGCTGCAATTATCCTTGTAACCGGTTCGCACTTTTTGCAAACTTCATGCCTGACATAAGTCGGACTTCTCATGCATTCGCGAACGAAGAAAATACTCGCATGGTCGATTATCATCGCTGTGGGCCTGGTGGCTCTGGCGGCCGGGCTGATGTACGTCCAGACCAGTCGGATCCCGGCTTCTTACGGCCCGGCCCGGCTGACCGCCTCGCAGAAAAAGCAGGAGGTCAAGCGGTTCTGGAATAAATTTCTGGGCGAGTTCAACGATGGCGTGCAGGGGCTGGCCGCGTTCGAGTGGACAGTCAGCCAGGAGCAGGTGAACTGCTGGCTTGCCTCGATCGATGAGATTGCCGCCAGCCGACCCGACGGGCGGGCCGGGGAGGTTTACGAGGCGATGGACCAAGCGGGCCTGGCCGAACCGGCCGTGGCGTTTGGCGACGGGGTAATCACGCTGATGATCCGCTCCACCGAGCACAACAAGATTTTTTCGGCCGACCTGTCGTTCTCCATGACCGACGACCGCAAGCTCCAGGTGAGCCTGTCCGGCGCTCGGGTTGGGCGGCTGGACCTCCCGAGAGATTGGGTTCGCCAACGGGTCAGCCAAGTCAAGGAGATGCTTGGGCGAAACGGTCTGGCCGCACGGGACGCCAATGCGGACGAAGAGGGTGGCGGGGTATCGCCCGAAGACGTCGCACAGGCGCTTTCGCAGATACTGGCTGCGGTGGACGAAAAGCCGATCAGTACCGAATTCACCTGGCCGATCAGCAAAAACCGCGTCTTGGTGGAAGACGTGACCATCTCGGACGGACAGTTGCGGCTTCGCTTGGCGCCGATGCCTGGACGCAAGAACAAGCGCTAGATTTCGTCGAGTCGGCGAAAGGTCCAGAGATCTTCATCGGGCGAGATTTCGACGAGCTCAAAAAGCCCGCTTACGCTCGTACCCTGCAAGCGAAACTCCCAGCGGACGGGCGACTGCTCCACCAGTTCGTATGTTCCGTGATCGCCCCGCTGCACCTGGCCGCGATTGCCGGTGACCGGACCCTCATAGCTCAGGTAGGCCAGTCTATGGTCGGGCAGCTTTCTCGCTTCGATCGGCTGGTCGGCTGGTGAGTCATCGGGTAGGCGATCTAGCTGCCAAGTGGCCAGCGCACCGTCGCACGAGAGCATCAAATCGTAGTGATCCAGCCCGCAGCCTCGATGAGCCAGGATGACAAATTCTCGCTGCATGACGGCCGATCATACCAGCGGGCCGGCGGTCGGAGCAATTACCGAACCGCCAACCCACCGATTCATTTCCTACTTGTCTCGAAGTTGATCCATGGCGGCGCATTCGGCATCCACCTCGGCTTCGATTTTTCCGTAGCCCAAGGCAGCCAGCAGAATGGTGACCAGGCCGGCGATGCGCATGGCCATGCTTTCGACGGACGATTCGTATTGCGGATAGAAAATGGCCGCCACGGCCGTCACCTGGACCGCCAAAACGGTAAGAAACTTGCGGGACGAAATACGTTGGAGAAAACTACGCATGGGTGCTCCTTTCTGGGGATGATTGATTTTCAAGTTATGGCTCTGCCTAAAAAATCACGGCTACACGGCTTGACGAGCAAGCCGTGCCACCCCCAATCTCATCATTGAATGGACTTATCAGACAGAGAGTAGCGTGAAGTATGGATCAGCCGCCAAGCAGTGCCGAAACGAGCGGGCCGGCCAGTTCCGTTAATCGATCGAGCAGGGCCGACTGGCCGAGCGCGTCACGGTAGGCCGCCACTGCGTAGCGATATTCCGGACTATCCCGCAGCGATTGGGCAGCCTGTTCGGTCAGGGCGATCCGGTCGATCACGGCCGACAGCGAAGGATGCTCTGCGGCCCACTCGTCGTAGGCTCGTTGCACGGCTCGGACAACGGATTGTTTCACCAGTTCATCAGTCATGGATGAGGCTCCTTTGAATGTTCAAAACGTGTTGGCGCATCTGCTCGGAAATGCGCCATTGGCGCGCGATCAGTTGTGAGGCCATCTCCAGCGATTCGTCGGTCGCCTTGAGGTTGTCCAGGCGGGTCAGGTGTGCAGCCTCGGCTGTGCGGGCCTGGCCTTCCAGCAGGCCGCGTGCGGCGGAGTAGCCTTTGCGGGCCGAGATTATCCACTCGGGCGAAAGCGCCACCGCGCTGCCGTCGGCTTTGCGGACCTGGCCGGCTGCGACCTGTCGCACGTCGGCGTCGAAGGCTGCATCGAGCACAGCCATCCGGTAGGCCATCGCCATTACCGATTGTGTGCGCAGGGCGGCCTCGTTTTCTCGCGCCAGGCGGATGCCTTTCCTGGCCGCCGTGATCAGTTCGACCGCGGCCGGCGGCGAGGCGCATCCGGCGACAGACGCCGCCAGCAGAATAGCGGACAATAATTTACCTCCTGCGATCATGATGTAGCTCCTTTGCAAGATCTTTCAATGCGTCAACGACTTGACGCTGGGTTTCGGTGAACCGGCTGACGGCGGTGGTGTTCTCTTCGACCACCTGTACGAACATGCTCAGACGCTGTTCGTCTCGCATGATTCGTCCGTGCGCGTCGGCGAGTTGTTCTTCGCGCAGGCGGCTGAGTTTTCTTTCCCACAGCCACATGGCGCCCATCAGGCCTGCGGCGCCGAAACTGGCCAGGTCGGTTGCGAGGCTAAGCATTACGTGTGGCTCCTCTCAATTCGGGGGAGTGTGCAGGTCGAAGTCGATCACGGTCCGGCCTTCGATGGCGATGCCGAAGTTGCCCGTATCCGTCCGGGTGACGATAAAGTTCTGCTCCGCGCCGTTGACTATGTTCTGCAGCGCCGAAGTGAGGCCACCGCTCGACAGGGTATTCGGCTGGCCGGCCTGCAGAGAAATCGATCCGATCAGGGTCGCGTCGCCTCCTCCCAGCCCGCCCGGAGTGCCCCACGATCTGCCCGCAATCGGGGCGTACTGGTTCCACGTGGGCTCATCGTCTACGAAATCGATGGCGCGCAGGCAGTGGTAGACATTGGCCGTGCAGTCGTCCTCGGCCGTGATTTCAAGAAAACTGCTCGAAAGAACCGTCACGCCAGTCAGGCCTCTCGGCTCGGCCGTGTCCAGCCGCGACAGGATGTCACAGACGGCCCGTAGCTCGTCGGTTCCGTTGTTGGCGATCCCGCCTCCGGTCCATGGCGTGTCGGGTGCTGGGGAGAACAGCCCGACACTGCTGTATAACGGCAGCTCCATTCGGCCTCGTCGGATCCACTCGATTGCCTGGCGAAGCTCGTTCCAGTGAACCGCGCGTATCGCCGTAGGCTGAGCGACCACCGGGTCGGTCCACTGATTCGTGCCATTGAGCTTGTCGCGCAGGCTTACCTCTTCCGCATCGGGCGAAACCGAGCCTCCGATAATGATTTTGTCTTCATCCCCATCGCTGACCGGCCAGAGCCACTGCATGTTCGTCGGCGAAGGCGGCGTGCCGCCCATGATTTTTATCGGCGGGTGCAGCACGTCGGCTTCCAGCGCGTTTCGCAGGCTCTGATAGGGCGACATCGGCAGCGGCGCCATGGTTACCTCACTCACGTGAGCATCGACATGGATCGAAGACGAGTAATCCTTTTCAGTCTGAAACGTCAGCAGGCGGCGGCGATTGATCGCTGTGACGAGTTCCTGGGCGTCTGAAAGGCAGACGGTATCCTCGCTGCTCACCAGCCGGCCCAGTTCGTTGCCGTTTGTCCAATTTGGGGAATAGGCCATGGGTTTAGTCCAGGTACTTGGCGTAGACGGGATGGTCGAACACGTAGGCAAGGTTCGGCGGACTGGTGTTGTCCAGCACGGTCGTAGCGAGCACGATCACACCATCGCCAACCGCCGCGCCGGACCCTAGACTGAGCTCGGCCAGGTTGCGGGCCGAGATGTCCGATGCGCCGGCCTTGTCGATGAAGGCGCCCTGGCTTGTGAGTTCCTGCTCACGAACGGCGTAGATCGCGTTGCCGCTGGCGCTGACGATCCTGGCTGAGAACATCGCGAAACCAGCCTGGCGGACGAAGACCACCCAATGCCCCTCCACGTCGATGGCGACCGCGTCGGTGCTCGCTTCGATCAATCCGGGAGAACCGGCCGGCTCGGCCAGGTTCGTAACCGCAATGGTCGTATCCTCGGCCACAACGGTCGCCCCGTTTTCGTCGAATTCGATCGCTTTGGCGGTATAGACGTTGCCCTGGTCAACCGAAAGCAATCGCACCAGTTGCACGCCCGCGGCCGTGCCGATCTGGGCAAGTCGGTACAGACTGCTTTGCAGGGAATCTCTGGCTTTCGTGGTCATCCTCGCACCTGTAGTTGTGTGGTGTTGGTTGCGGCGAAATCGTGTCGAACCGTATGCACCGCCACCGCGGCGCCGCTGTGGGACAGCAGATCCATCCCTTGACCGTCGATGCGATCGATGGCATCGCCGGGCCGAAACGATATATCGACCCACCCCAGCGTGAGATTCGCTTCGGTGGCGAACGAATTGGCTTCGACGTGCTGGACGGCCAGAGCTTCGAGCAGGTCCGTTTCGTCGAGTTCGCGCGGGGTGCCGACTCCGGCTGCGTTTTTGAAAATGCTGTCATCGTGAACATGTCTCCAGCGGCCGCGATTGGCTACCTCCACCACCCGCCGGACAAGGTCGGGGTCGCCTTCCTGCTCCGACGTCAGGCGAACGTCGGCGTCCACGACGGCCGTCACGCGAACTTCGGCGGCGTCTTGGATGACTGCCTGGAAGAATTCTCCCGGTAGCGAATCTCCGCCGAGATAGACGGCACATTCGTCCTGCGCGACCCAGAGCGGGCCTCGCCATCGCCGCCAGTTAGCCGCCGGGTCGCTGCGGACTTCGACCACGATGCCGAGGCTCCTGCCTTGTCCGTCTGTGGACAGACAGGGCAGCAGCTTCCGCGGCGCCGTAGCGATGAAGTCTTCGCTGCTGATCGAATCGAACGAGTAAACGGGCAGATTCCACGGGCTCGAAGCGTACCAGCCGTGCTCGTTCATAATCCATTTGCGATACACGTCGGCCGTTTGCGGCCAGTCGTCGGCCTGGCTTCGAACGAAATCGCGCCATCGGGAGGTTTCCAGGCTCGGATCCCACCCTTTCTTCAATTCGAACGTGCATTCGTATTGCTTCGGCTGGCCGAGAACGACCACCCCTCCGCGAGCGGGTCGGCGCGAGATTCGCACGCTTCCTTTCCAAAGATTGCTCTTGCCCGGTGAGAAGGTTTCGCCGGGCGGCTGGAGGCGAACGCTGCGAGGCCGGCCGATCGCGCCGGGGCGGTAAAATACCAGTCCCGGCCCACGGCGGGCTGCACGAATTTCCAGCCCTCCCAGCCTGGCCAGCGCCGCCAAAGCTTCTGCGACGGTCTTGCCCGTAATGTCGATTCGCTTCAGTTCGACGTCGTCGGCAAGATCGAGCAGTTCGTCACGGCTTGGGGCTTCGATTTGCTCATCCATTTCACTTGCCATGAGGTAGGCCAGTGCTTCACCGGCCGACCAGAACCGGGCCGTCTCGGCCGAGTCGAAAAGTCGGCAATCCCGGCCGCCAAGTGTCTCGATCGTTTCGCCGGCCAGGCTGTCCTGGTCTGTATTGAACCGGACGCGCGTCTGGCTGAATTGCGCTGGTTGCGAATCGACCAGCCGCCACAATGCACTGACGCGTTGAGAAAGCAGGGCCGTCAGGCGGTGCTCGCATTCGGCCGCAAGCTGCCGACCGCTTTCGTCTGCAACGAAGTCGTGGCTGGTGACGACCCCACAGAACTGCTCACTGTTTCCGTCGTCGCTTGCGCGCAGAGACACGACTGCGCCGATTGGCGGCAGGGCGGCGGGGCCTGCGTTGCCGTGCGAAAGACTCGACGGGTCAGGCCCGGCCAAGGTCAGCAACGCCTTGCCGAAATCCGGCGCAGGGGCGATTTCCCATCGCAGCACCTGAAGCCGTCGGTCCGGTTGGCCGTTCACGTAAACGCGAAGGGCTGGACACGTCATCGGAGTAGTCAGTTGCGAAGATGCGGGAAGCGTCAGTGTATTCATGGCGGATTCTCAAAGAGTGATCGAAGGGACGGGCGTCGTGGCCCGAATGGTTACGATGCGGCTGATCGACCCGAGGCGTTCGCCACTTTTGGCGCGAACGGCCAGTTTCTCCGGCGAAGCGCCGGGCGGGATTGTTACCTCGAACTGGCTCTGTTGGGTGTTGCTGGCCGCAACGGTTGCGACCGGCGAGGACGTGTCGATCGTGCCCGTGCCGTAATCGCTCAAGATGTCGAACGAATCGGCCGGCACTAACTCCGCTGCCTCCGGACACGAAAAAGTCAGAATCGTCGTTCCGTTCGTCTGCCCAACGGCGACGACTTTGCTCGGGCGGGGCAGTGGCGGCAGTAACAAAACGCCGCCGGAGGATATGTCCGCATAGGCCAGCACATTCGTATTGATTTCCTCGATTCCGTAGGCGGAAACCGCTCGAATACCGAAGACGTGCCGCAGCCCAGCCGACAACCCCAGTGGAGCGTCGTACAGCGAGTCGTCGCTTCGGGCGAAGGCGACTGGCGTGGACCAATCGATGGCTTGCTCGTCGTCCAACCCGTGATAGATATTGAAGCCGGCCTGTGCGAATGCGACCGGCATGCAAGGTGCCCCGCACGGCGTCACAGCGCCGTCGACGTATTCGCAAGCACTCAAGGCAGCCTCCGCCATGGCGCCACCAGCCAGGAGAATTTCGAGGAAGGCTTGCGGGTCGATTTGTTCGCCGGACAGTTCGGCCAGTCCAATCGCGGCCGCCCAGCCTTTGGCGATAAGTGCATCTGCCGGTGGGTTCGATGCGGCTCGCAACGTGTCGGCCGGCTGAGCGGTTTCGACGACGACCGCTCGAGAGCCAGAAGTCGGTATGTTACCTAATGCGGAAAGGTCTCCGACGGCTATCGCTGCCGGCTCGCCAGCAAATGCATTCGACCTGCGGAGGCGAGTTTTCTGCGTGACGAGCGAACGAGTCAGGCTTGAATCGCTGGCGACAAAGTAATCCTCGTCGCCTGGGGCTGGCAGGGCGGTGACTCGAACCGCCGCATCCACGATGTCCTTGGCATGGGCGAGTGTGTCTGCGTCGATTCTGCATGTCATGTAGACACCGGCTGCTTCGAGATCGGTCTTGGCGATACGAGTGGTTCGCCCGTATAGCGGATTGGCCGTTGCTGCCGATGCGGCGCCGAAGTGCATCAGCCTGGCCGTAGCGGATATTAGTTCTCCGTCGCGATAGAAGTAGCCCGGCACGCCATAGCCGACCAGAAAGCACATCGCCTGGCTCGCTATGGCTGGGTGTCGCGCCAGCCAGGCCGACAAATCGTCCTCTACCTGGGCCGACCAGGTGGCATCGTCGGCGAGTGTCTCTGTCGCCGTTGCGTTGGGCAGAGGGCAGAGATTCGCCATCGGCAGGCCGAGTTGCTCGACGCAGTAGTCTCCAAAGGCTTCGCTGTCGCCGTCGCTGGGTCGATACAGCGCCACGACGCGGCAGGGCTCCAGATAGTCGGTTTGCGGCGAAGGCGCGTACGACTGGGGGTACGTTTGCGACACCTTCACTTCGTCGAAGTCGGCGGCGAAGACGGCGTCGGTGTCCAGTTGCCCGATCGAAAGCGAAGTCAGTTGGGCGGCCAGGTCGTAGTTATCCAGGCCTGTCCATGTTACGGCAGACTGGCCGTTGCGATACACGCGGCACAGGCCGTTGTCGGCCGTCTGGGTGTCGGCACGCTGAATCTCGACGGCCAGGTACTCCCATCGATCGAGCGTGTAGGGGATGCTGCCTGCGGCCAAGGCGCCGCTGTCGTCATACGGGGTTATCTGGCGAGTCGAGTCCGACATCGGCCGCGACTCTGCGAGTACTCCACCGCCGTAGCCGAACAGTGAAAAGTCGATCGCGTTTGGGCCTGTTGCATGTGAGCGGACCTTGATCCACAAGCCCACAAATACCGATTCACCGGGGGCGATTTCGATCGTCGGGGCGAAACTCTTTGTGGCGTATGCCTGGCCATTGCTTTGGCGAAGGCCGAACGCGCCTCGCTCTGGCCAAGCCGCTTCCGTTGTCCGTGCGATCGTCCCTGCCGGCTGGGAAAAGCTCGTCCACTCGCCCCAGGCCGGCTCGTTATCAATGTAGTAGAGCGTCGTCATGATCAGATCGTGATATTTGCGTCAACCTGGTTGCCGTGATTGGTCACGGTATTATTGACGTTGGCCGATAGCCCGGTGTTCATCATGCAGCCGAACACTACCGCGTTCCAATCGTTGCCGTCGCCCTCTGTTCCGTTGTTGTCATCGGCGATGCACGCGGATGCACCGTTAGCGATCAGCGTACAACCGCCGATCACGCTCGCTCCGTCCAGCAGTGTCAAAACTACCAAGTCGCCGTCGGTCATCTTGAACGTACAGCGATCCAGCGTCGCTCCAGCCAGGTAAAAAACAGCCCCGTCCATATCGGTATTGGCGCACCGATGAAGCGTACCGCTGCATTGTCCTACGCCCGATACCCGCCCGCCGAACGAAGAATCCGTCGCCGAGCAATCCGTCGCCGTGCCCGCAAAGTCGCCACCGGCCGCGAAACAATTCTCACCGCCGTCGCACCTGAATAGCGAGCCGGAAAACGTTTTACAGAAAGCGACGCCCTTAGAACCGAAGCTCGAATCGTAGATGTCGGCCGCAACGTCGCAACCGTAGCCGCTGCCGCTACCCATACACCACGCGCCAGCCTGAAGCCGCCGATACGTGCCGTCGATCAGGCTGTAATTAGCCTCGATCACGCCGCCGCCGTCCTCGCCGGTCGAGCCGTCGGCGGTGATTGAAAATTGTCCGGCTTCGATATCTTCCATCGCCGCGACGATCCAGCCTTGATTCACAACCCGCCACGCCCATGCTTCGCCGTAACATCGTTTCCAGTCGCCGCGAATATCGACGGCGCCGCAAACGGCCCACCCCTTTTGGTGTTGTGCGGTACTGGTTGGGTTGCCGTGCAAAAAACGCATGTCGATGTATTGCGAATTTTCGTTGCATTGCCAGAACTTGCACTTGACCGACGCCGTTACGCCGGTCGAGCGATCCAATACCGAATCATTATTGGTCGGCGGACTGACCAGGCCGGTTACGTGATAGAGCTCGTACGTCGTACCGCCGTCTGTCGAAATCGACACCGGCGAATATATATCCATTTGTAAATCGAGCACGTCGCCGTCAACGTCCAAATCTAACACGCTGCCGCCAAGTAACGTCGGGACTATATGCAAGCCGTGACACCCGCCGTCATCGGCTTCGTGGCCGATGGTGAAACCGATCATTCGCGTATCTTTGGTCGTTTGCGTTACGACGGCCCCGGTCGTGAGATCCTGTTTGTAGAGCCGAGTCGCCGACGGATTGGCCGACACCAGGCCGACCAGGTCGACGAATTCGGTATCGACTTCGAGCCCGTCGGCGTATGTGCTCAAATCGTAATCGCCTGGCGGAATCAGCACGCAAGCGCGATTCGTCGCCGAAAGTGCAGCACCGCCCGGCGTGAGTAATACAGCAGCCGCATATGCCGCGACGAGATTGTCGCCGCTGACGGCTGCAGTCACGCCTCGCTCGACGATGATTTTAGAATCCGACTCGGCGCCGCCCACAAGGCCGTACAACGACAGGCCTCGCTTGTCGACCAGGTCGCCGTCGATCGGGTTGAAGGCGCCGGCCGATGTGGTGATGACCGCCAGCGGAATGTGCGGCGCCAGCGATGGAGTTGGAAAACCGGTCGTGTTGCATGTCAGTGTTCCATCGGAGGTGAGATAGATGTAATTGTCGGCGTTGTTGGTCAGGGCGTTGGCCTGGGAGCCTGCATAGCTGACGGTCGCGTCGCCGTTGTGGTATTCGCCTGGCCGGACGCCGAAAGTCAAATCGTCATCCTGGTAAACCCGCAGGTCTCCGGCTCGCCTGGAGACATCCAGCAGGCGGTAGAGCATCTTGTAGAAGCTCGTATAATAGGGCGACTCGCCGGCTGCGACGAAGAGCACATCCTGCTCGGTGTCGGTCGTTCCGGAAAGACTGTTGAGTTCGGCGTCGGTGGGATAGCGTTCTGTCATTTCAAACCTCACTGAATCTGGAGCGTTAACGTTTGCGTGGAATTGTCGTAGTCGGATGCGTAAAGCGAAATCGGCGGCGCCGGCGGCGGTGTGGACTGCACGAACTGCGTCGGTCCGTCGCTATAGCTGCCGTCAGGGTTCAATACTCGAAGGACGATCTGGTGCGTGCCTTCCTCTGCGAGTGGGACGGAGACATTCATTATCTCCGCCTCGACGCCGAAAGGCCCGCCGCCCATGCCGCCCATGCCATAACCAAGCGATCCCCGCGAATCGTGGCCCAGGTCGGTTTGGCCGAATGGGTTTTCCCCAAAGCCCCATTTGGCTAGCCAGTCCGGCAGCAGTTCGTACGTCTTGAGAGGCTCTGAGCCAAGTTGACCGGTTGCGCGATCGCCGAGAACCAACAGCCGGCTGCCGCGAGGGTGCATCGGCGAGCGGACGACGCTGGCCTCAAAGACATACGCCGCAGTTCCCGGTTCTTGTGGAAGCTGATCGGACAAGTCCGCCGTCTGGTCGCCAGAAGACACGGCCGCGACGATCAGTTCGTATGGATAAGCGGCAGCGTCGCAATACATGGTTCGCTGGGCGAGCGATTCGGTCCAGTCGACCAGCCGGCCATTGGCGTAGAGCTGGTGATGGTAGCCGGTGTTTGTCGAGCGGAAGGTGATCATCCATCCGCTGGCAGCCTCCGTCGCGCGGAGCTGATCGATATTGTCGGTGATGAGCGTCAATGTCATGACAGTTGCCTGTAATGCAGTGTGTATTCGCACCAGTAGCCGCGACCGGCCTGGATGGGGGTAGTGGGCTGGAATTCTTCAATGACGACGCGTTGGAATTGCCGGCCGTGATTGTCCTGCAAGGTGTGCAACTGCCCGTCGGCGAGAGCTTCGATCGCTACGATCATCGCGTTTAGTTCTGCAGCGGACGGTGCTTGCAGGCGACCGTCCTGGACGATCTGTCGGCTGCACGCGCCCATGTCGATTACCAACTCGCCGCTCAGCCCGGCGAAGCGGCGCGTTTGGAGAGCTCGCTTCGGCCCCTCGGGGCGAATGCGGTGCGGGCCGGAGCCGAACAAATCCTGTCCGTCGAGTGTGCTCATTATGCGTCCTCCGCGGTGACCGGTTCGATCAGGCCGTTGTTGGCTTCAGCTACGAAGCGAAGCATCGCCGTCGCCATTGCGGTCTGTTCGTAAGCGAGTTCGACGGCGACGAGAACCGCATCGATCAGGCGCACTTGCCGCAGCGGTGCTCCGTCCTGGCCCGGCGCGAGCGTGATTTGCAAATTATCCTGCCGTCCGAGAGTAAGGCTTTCGGCCGTGGCCGTGCCCCGAATGCGAAGCTCGGCCGTGGTCCGTCCTGGTCCGATCTGGACGCTTGTGGCATACAAGTCATCGTCGCCGGCGGCGGCGTTGGGTTCGGCCTGGCGGCAAATGCGTGCCGATACCGGCAGCGGCAAATCCGTAGAGCCGAAAGCGGCCGACTGAATCCGTGCGTAGCGAGCCATCAGCTTGCCTCCTGGGTTTCGAAGTGACACCGAACGGTGAAGTTTCTCTCGATTTCGGGTCGGCGTAACTGCCGGCCGGCTTCAACGCGGCCGATTTCCGTGGCCTGTCCGATTGGCAGGTCTTCGCAACGCCCGCCGCGATAGGGATCGTTCAGTATCGCATCGATTGCGGCTTGGCAGAGTTCGTCTGCGCGAGCCGTCTCGTTGTCCTGATCGACCGATCGAACCCGGACAGTCACATTCGCACGAAGGCGCCCCCAGCGGCTCGTGGCGCTGTCGTCCGGCTGGAACGATTCCTGCCCGTCGAACGTAACGGCCACTCTTGGAGTGTCCGTTGCCGACGGCGCCTCGCCAAGTGTCACCAGGCTGAACGAGCCGTCCGAGCGAAGCGCGGCTGCGATATCATCCAGTATTTCCATTGTGACCGACGCCATGGCTCAGGCTCTCCTCAGCGACATATTGCCCAGGCTTCGCGTTCGTTCGGCCTGGCCGTCCGCGTCGGCGTCGATAGCTAGCCGCACCTGCGGTAACAGATCGGCGTGCAGCTTGCGGTAGTGTTCCGCCTTGATCCAATTGGCGTCGTAGGCTTCGGCGTTTTCGGCGCGGGCCACATAGATGTCGGCCAGCACGCCGTAGGCAGCGACCCGCCTGAGTTGGGCCGAATCGACGAACGATGCACCCGCAATGCCATCCGCCTCGGCCAACTGTCGTAGCTTCTCGCTGAGCGTCTGCGAGACGTTGGCGATCTGGGCGGCGTAGGTCCGCACGTAGTACGACGTGTCGGCCAGTGCGGGCGGTGCGACGGCGTCGGCCTGCGGGTCGGCCCGCAGGATCGACACGGTTGCCGTGGTCGCTGAATCCACCGAAAGGATTTCCCACGCGCTGCCTTGCTCGCCTGTCGCAGCATATGTGCAGAGCACCATTCCAGCTTGGACGCTAGCGGCTTGCAGGTCTCCGCCACAGGTAAACGTCGTGTCGGCGATCTGGCCTCCGCTGCCGGACAGCGGCGTTTGGCCGGGAATACGCCCGCCCAGAAAGATGAGTGGTTCGATCGCAAGTAGATCTCTGTCTTGACAAAAAGTTTCCATTTTTTGTTCCTTTGTTAGTAACAAGGCGCTGGGTTTGCCCCGCCGAACCCCTCCGGCGACGGAGAGCTGCTCGCCTAGGCTCTGTTTGAAAACTCGATCCGAGCTTCGACCGACTGCATTCGCGTTTGGCTTTGTCCGCCTGCATCGACGAATCGAGCATGATTCGTCTGCTTCGACGTCCGTGCCAACCACGAATTCGTTCGGTCTCGGGCCTGCGGCCGGGTCTCCAAACAAAGCCTTTTGGCGGGGCAGACCCGGCGCCTCGCGCCGGGGTCTATAGGTTAGGCCGCACCAAGGCCGGTGATCATGCCGTGAGCGTTTTCGTTGCGGAACTCCAGCGAGTACTCGCCGATGACTTCGCCGGCTTCGTAATCGCCGGTTGCCGCCAGCGGCTTGTAGTGGAAGCTCCGGCCGGCCAGCGGCAGAATGTCCACTCGCGAGCTGTCCAGCAGGAGAACCGCGTCGGCCGGCACGCTGCGGCAGAGCACCACGCGGCAGACGCCGAAGTCGCTCTCGTAGACGCTGACCAGATCGCGGAAAGTCACGTCGCCCGACCCGTAGGCGCGGGTGGTGGTGAGGAACGAGTTGATTTGGCGTTTCTGGTAGCCGTTGACGACGATCGTGTCGATGCGGCTGGACGCCTGCTCCCAGATCAGGCGAAGGGCAAGGTTCAACTGCGCTTCGGTGAGGCTGCTGTCGGAGGGGAAGCTGCTGACGCCCGGCTCGAACACGTTGGTCGACAGCGATGGGATGATGCCCTGCATCGTCCGCCGAACCGTGCCCGAACCCTGCGGATTCGCCGACGGTGCCGTGCCGTTGATGACGGTGCTTTCCAGGTCGCGCAACAATTCGCGCAGCCGTTCCTGCTTCTGGTAGTCCAGCTCGTCGGCGACCGACAGTTTGCGAACGGCCAGGTCCGATCCGCTTACGCGCAGAGCAGCGGTGAAGATCTGCGCCCAGTTGCCTCGGCGAATGCGATTGGTGAAACGGGCCGACGGCGCGTCGTCGCCTTCCAGTGCTGCGTTGCCGAGAATATTCAACACCTGTGCATCGGCCAGATCCTCGGGCGTGGTTCCGCCGTAACCGCGGGTGACGGTGACCGTATCGTTGCCCGTGTCGATTGCGGTCACGAGCAGCAGTTCGCCACTGGCGGCCGGGCGAATCTGATCGCCGATGCGGAAGCGGTCGACATTGGAGACGATGAAGGTCACGTCGGCTGCCGCGTCGGCCCAGGTTGCGTCGTTGATGGTGTCGGTGTTGGGCAGCAGTTCATCTTCGAGCCACTCGTGATACGTGCTCATGGCCGCTCGAGGCGCGTCGCCTATGTGGTCGAGCAGCGGGGTCTCGTAGGGTGAGACGATGCTGATCAGGTCGGTGACGTCTTCGACGACTTCGGGAAGCGTCGCACCGGCCGAGTAAGTTGCTTTTCCTGTAAATGCCATGTGTTTCTCCTGTGCTGATTCGATTGTGGTGTTGGGTGAATGCGGCGGTCAGCCGTTTCGATCAGCCGACCATGGAACTGCGGCGTCTCAGTCGCAGATACTCCGCGACGTCTCTGCGGTCGCCGGAACTGGCGGCTCGATGCGCCGCCTGCGCCAACTGCTCGGCCGACGATGCTTGAGGCATTCGGGCCGACGCGGTCTTGGAAGGCAGGGCGGCGGTTCTGTTATCGCGAAGGAAGGGCTTGTCCAGCAGCAATTGCTGCACTTTGTCGGCCAGCGTTTCGGCGTCGATACCGTCCTGCAAGTCGATTCGCTTGGCCAGCAGCACCGAAGCGGTTTCCAGATCGACGACGCCGGCTGCATTGAGCAGTCGCTCGGCCGACATGCGGTTTTCCGCGATGGCGAGTTGGGACTGGGCTTCGTCACGCTGGGCTTCGGCCTGGGCCAGTTCATCGACGCGTTGCTGGATCTGCGACTGCATATCTTCGAGCTGCTGCTCGGACTGCTGGAGTTGACTTTCCGCCTGTTGTGCTCGCCGGCGATACTTGATGGCTTCGGCCACGGGCACCTGCTGTGGGCCGCCGGTGGGGGAATCTTCGGGCGTTACGTTCTCCGCGATGGGTTCGGACATGATTATTCCTTTCAGTTTGGTGATTGGTTTCGCGCGGGTTATTCGGCCGGTCGGTCGTAGCCGAGCTCGGCCAATATGCGATCGGCGGGTACGCCGAGTTGTGCTTTGATCTGTGCGTTGCGCAGTTGCTCGCCTTCGTCGGCGGGCATCGGGTTGGGCCAGTGGACTTCGATTTTCCGGTCTTGGGGCCGGGTCGGCATAATGCCCGTCAAGTCCAGCCATTCCAATGCGAGGTTGGCGATTTGTTGCAGCCCGGCGCCGTAGGTCAGTCGTTTGCGGGCGGTCTTGGCCAGCAGCCCGCTCAGCACCACTTTCAGTGCCGTGGCGCTGGTAAGGTTGCCCACGTTGCCGCGGATGAGCCCGGCCGCCACTGGCGTAACGCCCGAGACTTTGTCCATGGCCTGGCGTATCTGCTCGATGTGCGCGTCTTCGCTGGGGCACCCGGCGTCGCTGCCGAACTCCTCGATGCTGGCGTTGAGATTGGCGGTGGCCCACATTTGTCCCGGGCCGACTGGCCGGTCCAGGAAATCGTCGATACCCTTGCCGAGATACATTTTGAAAGACTGATACGTCACGCGATGGGCTCGGTCGGACAGCCGCGTATTCAGCTCGTCCTGGAGCGGGATCAGCGGCTCGACGTCGCTGAGGCCCGTATAACTGCCGGGCAATGCGAGGTTTTGTATGTGGACGATAGGCAGCCGGCCGAGCGCGTTGGGGCCTTCGCTTACGAGCTGGCGATCTTCGTATCGCTGCCACCAGTTTGCGCCGAGGATTTCGATAACCTCGACCGTCTGCGGCGACAAATCGTTCTGGCTGGACCATGGCGTGCGTAGCCACGGACGCCGGTTTACGGCCATGCGAGCCGGACGTTTGGTATATCGCTGAACCCAATACCGCACGTTGCGGTAGTCGTCGTCGGCGAGGACGGGTAGAACCCGGGCGGCTTCGACGGTTTCCAGTTGAAGCTGCTTGGCTGCGGCGATCGCGCGGGTAGGGTCGATTCGGGCGCGCTTCGCCTTGGGGTCTTTTAATCCGTCCGTCGCCGCGACTGAGGGTGCAAGGTCTGTATCAGAAGTGCCCGACCGACGGCCCGCAGCGAGCTTGTGGCCAGCGGCGGTAGGCAGTGTGGGAGGCATTGGGGATGCGGGTGGGACCGCCATGCCGTCGGCCGGGATTCGAAGTGCTACGTCAACAAAGCCGTATATGCTGCCGAACAATGCCATTTCCTGGAGCAGCGACACGCCGCCGTTGGCATCCAGCATCGCCGTTATGACACGCTCGATGAGCCGGGCCAATTGTTCGTCTTCGGCGTGGCTGCGAATAGTTACGGTCCGGCCGAACAGGAAATCAACGATCGTGTGAACTCGCCATGCGATATCGTTTTCGATGACGACTTCTTTTCGCTGCGGGTCGACGAGAGTTTCCCCGCCGGTTCGGTTCACGCCCGTGATTCGCCCGGGCAGGCCGACCTCCTGTGCCTGAAAGTAAGGCCGGCTGTTTGCGTTCAGTGCCCCAGCCGCGATGCCGGCAGCCGGTTGCATTGGGTTGCGAAAGTAGTCCCACAGTCGGCCGAAGTACGTCGCGTTTTGGGCCGCTTGCTGGTCCGCCAGGTGGGCGATGTAGTCGGTGTCGAGTTGCGGGTCTTGAAAGCTTGTCAGTTCGAATGCCATCGATTATCTCCTCACCCTTTCCGTGAGGGGGACGCTTTTGCGCGCGCAAAACCCGACATTCGACGTTGGCTGAAAGTTGTAAGTCTCTTTCGTCCAAGCAGGAATATTTTATATATTTTGCAGCGTTTCTTGCGCGAAAACGTGCAAAAGTGCGCGCGCAAAAACGGTACTTCGTCACATTCGCGAAAAGTTTCGTCGCAATTAGATACCGGCCGCCTCTTGTGATTGGCTCGGGCCGGTCGCATAATGAGCAGCGCCTTGGCCGACCTTTCCAAACTACGCTGCTCGGTGCGGCCGCTTCGGGAACCATGGCGATGTTGCGTTGCGATATGGGTCGACCTCCCGATAAGATTGCGGCGTCCGAGCGAGACAACATCTGGTTGACCATGAACGATCGACATTCCAACTATACAAGTCCGCTGGAAACGCGTTACGCCAGCGAAGCAATGCGGCAGCTGTTCAGCGACCGCCGGAAATTCTCCACGTGGCGCCGGCTCTGGCTGGCCCTAGCCGAAGCGCAGCAGCAGCTTGGCCTGGATATCTCCGACGCTCAGATTCGGCAGATGGCCGAGCATCTCGACGACATTGATTTCGACAAGGCTGCCGAATACGAACGCCAGTTCCGCCACGACGTGATGGCGCACATTCACACGTTCGGCGAGGTCGCGCCCGAAGCCCGCCCGATCATTCACCTCGGTGCTACAAGCCAGTTCGTCGGCTGCAATACAGATCTGATCCAACTCCGCGAGGGTATGGAAATACTCATCGGCCGACTGGTGAACGTGATCGACGCCCTTGGTAAATTCGCGGCCGAGTATCGAGACCTGCCTTGCCTGGGATTCACGCACTTCCAGCCGGCGCAGATGACGACGGTCGGCAAGCGTGCAACGCTCTGGTGCTCCGATTTCATTCGCGACCTTCGCGAGCTGGAATACCGGCTGGAGAATCTGGAGTTCCGCGGCGTGAAGGGCACGACGGGCACCCAGGCGAGTTTCCTGGCGCTGTTCGATGGCGACCACGAGAAAGTCAAGCAACTCGACCGCATGGTTGCCGAGAAAATGGGCTTCACCAAGCGATGCTCGGTGACCGGCCAGACTTACAGCCGCAAGGTAGACGCCGCCATCGCCGCGACGCTGGGAGGCATTGGCTCGACGGTGCATCGCTTCAGCAACGACATTCGCCTGCTGGCCCACCGCAAGGAAGTCGAAGAGCCGTTCGCAAAGTCGCAAATCGGATCGAGCGCGATGGCTTACAAACGCAACCCGATGCGATGCGAGCGGGCGACGGCGCTGGCGAGGTTCCTGATGGACGTCTCGGCCAGCCCGCTTCACACGTTCGCCGAGCAGTGGTTCGAGCGAACGCTGGACGACTCGGCCAACAAACGCCTGGCCGTAGCCGAATCGTTCCTGGCGGCCGACTCGATCCTGCTGATTACCGCCAACGTAGCACAGGGGCTGGTGGTCTACCCGGCCGTGATCGCGGCGCACATCCAGGCGGAATTACCGTTCATGGCGACCGAGAATTTCCTGATGGCGGCGGTGAAGGCCGGTGGAGATCGCCAGGAATTGCACGAGCGGATTCGCAAGCACAGCCTGGCCGCGGCCGATCAGGTGAAACTGCACGGACGTCACAACGATTTGATCGATCGGCTCAAGGGCGACGATGCGTTCGCTGGGCTGGACTTCGAAAAGCTGCTCGAACCGACGACGTTTGTCGGCCGGGCGCCGCAACAGGTGGATGAATTCCTGACCGCCGAAGTGGCACCCGTCCGAAGCCAATACACAGATCGGCTCGGCCAGGATAGCGGCCTCAAGGTGTGATTGCCTGAACCAACTCTTCGAACGCCTGGCCACGATGTTCGTAGTTTGCGAACATGTCGTAACTCGCGCAGGCTGGCGAGAGCAGAACCACGTCGCCCGGCCCGGCCAAATCCATTGCGGTTCGCACGGCGGAGTCGAAATCATCGGCCAGGTGAACGGCCGGCAGCTCGTCGGATCTGGCCGCTTCGACGGCGTCTGCAATTTTGTCGCGAGTGGCCCCCAATGCGACGACCGCCTTGGCCGTTATTGCCATCTCCGCGCCAAGAGCATCGAAATTGACCCCTTTGCCGTACCCGCCAGCGAGAATAATAGTCGACCGCGGGTCGAAGGCGCGAAGGGCGGTAATGGCGCCTTCGGGTGTTGTGCATTTGGAATCGTTGAAGTATCGCACGCCACTGCGCTCGCACACCATGTTCAGCCGGTGAGGCAAGCCCGCGAAAGATCGCAGAGCATCGGCAGCGGTGGCACGGTCGACATTGAACTGCCTGGCGATTGCCCATGCCCCCTGGGCGTTGGCCTGGTTGTGTTCGCCCGGGACGGCCAATTCAAAAGCCTCGGCTGCGGGGTCAAAATGCTCCACTCGCCCCGGCGCTTCGTTTGCCCACTCGGCCGTTGCCTCACAAGCAGCATTCAGAATCAGCACGTCGTCGACCTTCTGGAAGGCGAAGATGTTTTTCTTCGCGGCCGCGTAGGCAGACATCTCGCCGTGGCGGTCCAGATGGTTGGGCATCAGGTTGGTCACCAGTGCAACGTGCGGGCTGACGGCGATCAGGGGCAGGTCTTCCAGTTGGAAGCTGGACAGTTCCAGAACCACGAGATGATCGGCCTGGATTTGCGGCAGCGATTTCAGCAGGCTCCGGCCGATGTTTCCGCCGACGTGCGTAGTGAATTGGCGCGAAAGTATCTCGCCGATCATGGCCGTGGTGGTGGATTTTCCCACCGTGCCAGTGATGCCGATTACCCTGGCTGGGCAACGTTCGAGAAAGAGATTGATCTCGCTGGTGCGAGGCACGCCCGCCGATGTCGCCTTGGCCAGCAGTGGCAGTTCTTTCGGCACGGCCGGGTTTATGACCAGCAGATCGGCTTGAAGGAAGTCTCGCTCGTCGTGTCCGCCCAAGTGCAACTCCACGTCGAGGCCGTCCAACTGTGCAATCGAGGCCGCCAGGTCGTCTGCATTCGCCTTGTCCGAGACGGTCACGCGAGCCCCTTGCCCGCAGAGCCAACTCGTAACGCCCAACCCGCCGCCAAAGCGCCCCAGCCCGACGACGGTGACGCGTTTGCCTGCCAGCGCCGACGGGGCGGGCGGTGTCGATCGTGCGGTCATAGGCTCTCGATCGGCCCCAGAGTTACGATCGTGGATTGCGTCAGGTCCCATTCGCGGCCGACCCGCCAGATGTCTTTCGCCGACACGTCAAAGAGTGTGTCGATTTGATCCGCCAGCGGGATGTATTTGTGCATGTACACCCAGTCCGAGCCCACCGCGGACAGCCGACCCATCGGCAACTCGCCCCTCAGTGTCGCGCCGGACGCGATTTTATTTTTGGCGGCCAGCACCTCAGCCTCGGTGGGGCCATCGTCGCACAATCGGCGAAGCTCCCGGCGAATCGTTTCCAGAACTTTCGGCGCACGGTGCGGGTCGCAGGATGCGTAGGTCATGAACGCGCCGACGCCGTCCATGGGCGCATAACCCATAGAAGCATCGTCGGCGAGTGCTGGCTCGATCAGTGCGTAGAACAGTCGGCTGCCCGTCGTGTCGCCAACGATACAAGACAGCAGTTCTGCCGCGTAGTGGTCCGGCGATTGGCGCGGCGGGGCGGGCGACATCAGGCCAATATGCTGCCGGGTTACCCGCGGGTCGTGAATCACCCTGGTTTTTTCGTTCGCCTTGGCGGGCGGCATTTGTCGCTCCACGTTCCGCTGCGGCCAGCTCGAACATATTTCGCCAGCCTTGCTCACCAGTGCGTCGAAATCGACGTCGCCAACGGCTACCAGTGTTATGTTGCCCGGCGAGTATTGCTGATCGAAATACGTCTGCATTTGCGACCGCGAAAGGTCGCCGACGGTTTTCCTCGTGCCGAGGATCGAATTGCCGGCCGGGTGGGGCAGGAAGTGCTCTGCCATCACCGCGTCGTACACGCGGAAGTGGGGCAGGTCGTCGTAGACGGCGATTTCGTCCAGGATGACCTGCTTTTCGATATCGAAGTCGTCCTGGCGAAGCGTCGGCCGAAGGATGTCGCAAAGAATGTCCAGCAGGTCGGCTTCGAATTCCGGCAGCACCGCACCGTAATACACGGTGTTTTCCTCGGAGGTCATCGCGTTGTAGTTCGCACCGATCCTGTCGAAGTCGCGGTTGACCTCGGCGGCGGTGCGACGCTCCGTGCCCTTAAAGAGCATGTGCTCTAGGAAGTGGCTGACACCTGCGACCTCGCTCGTCTCGTCGCGGCTGCCAGTTCGCACGAAGAACCCAGCCGCCATCGACGCCGCAGACGGGTTGACTTCGGCTACGATGCAAAGTCCGTTATCGAGTTGTTTCTGGATAAATTTCATGCGTTCAGTCGGTCAGGCTGCTCAAGTCCAGAGGTTCCGGCCCGATGGTCAGTAATGTGAAGTTCCTGGCCGGATACTCTCGCAAGTAGCTCAGTATGTCTTCGATGGTGGTCTGCTGGATGCCGTCGGATATTTCGTGGAGGCTTCGCAGTCGTCCGACGTGCAGCCAGTCGCTGGCCAGGGCCGCCGATCGCGATTCGGTCGATTCGCCCTGCATCACCAAGGCGCTATTGAGTTGCGTCTTGGCGATCTTGAGTTCGTCCGACTCGATGCCATCAGCCAGTCTTCGCAACTCGCCGACGGTTACATCGAGCGTTTCCTGCGCCTTGGCTGGCGTCGTGCCTGCATAGGTGAACATTCCCGCGTGATCCTTCACGCTGTGGTAGTGGCTGGAAACGTGATACGCCAGGCCTCGCTTCTCGCGGACTTCGGCGAACAGTCGGCTGCTCGTGCCGGCCGACAGAATCGTCTCGGCGACTCGGGCTGCGTAGTAATGATCGCTGCTGATCAGTGCCGACTTGTGGGCAAGTGCGATGTGGGTCTGGGCCGACTCCTTGCGAATGTGGTCTAGCCCGCCCTGGGCGTCTTGTAGCGGCGGAGGCGAAAGCGGCTTGCCGGTCCAATCTTCGCCGAACAACTCAGCCGTCAAATCGCACAGCCGGTTCCAATCGAAGTTCCCCGCCACCGCGATAATGGCGCTATCGGGAACCATGTGCCTTCGAAGGTGGTCACGGACCATTTGCGGGCTGAGATTTTCAAGCGATTCTTTGGTTCCCTGCACGCATCGACCCAGCGGATAAGGGTAGAAACGTTCGCGAACCAGCAGGCCGGATTTCTTGGCCGGCTCGTCTTCGAGCGATGCCAGATCCTGCTGCGTCAGCGCCCGGCAGGGTTCGAACGATTCGTCTTCCAGCCGGCCGCGACGAATGACGTCGGCGTAGATCGCCAGCACTTCCGGCAGGTATCGCCCGAGATGGGCCGTCGAGAAAACCAGGTGCCGGCTGCGAATGCTTTCGTGATGATGGCAGCCTATCGAGTCCAGCGCGTCGTGGAGTTGTCGCGTGTCTCTGTCGCCCGCGCCGCGGAAGCACCATTCGGCCGCTACTGCTGCGGCGCCTTCGCAGCCTGGCGGATCGTATGCCACCCCGGCCGGCAGCACAAAGGTCGCGGCGACCGACGATACCTGATCCATCGGCTCACCCAGAAGGGTCAGCCCGTTGGACAGCGTGGCGGATCGAAACGTTTCTTTCGCGGCGTTCAATAGTAGTCCCGAAAATTCGCGAACCGGCTTGGCTCGCGCTGGCCTGGCGTTCTGCCTGCAAGGCGCCGTTGCCTCTAACACGCCTGGTAGGGCTCGAACCTACGACCTGCGGTTTAGAAGACCGCTGCTCTATCCAGCTGAGCTACAGGCGTTTGTGTTTGATAGTAAAAAATTTATGCGATTCAAATCGTGTCGAATAATACTGCGTGACACGCTTAATGCTACGCTTGCCGATCATTGGTAAAATCGTGTATCCCAGCGGATGGAGGTTAAGCGTGGCAGGCGGAAAAGTCAAGGGAGGCTGATCGGCCGAGCCGTATAAGTCCAAACCCGATTTCACACTATGTGCACAATGCAACTCATTGGGCGGCTACTCTTTTATCTAGCCTTCATCGGCTGATGCGGTAGGATGCTGGCGGTCGAGCGGGGCGTGTGTGACTCGCTGCCCGTTCGGCGTGGACGTCATCGCCCGAATGAGCCAGGCAGCCAGTGTGTTCGAAAACAAGCGAAAGAAATGAAGGCAGACTAGGGAGCCGTTCCATGGTGATTTCAAATAATGCTGATTCCATGTCTGAGCTTCGCCAGGCCGCCCGGAGCGGCAATGCGCGGGCTCAGTGCTGTCTGGGATACAGTTATGACGTTGGCGAGGGAGTTCGCAAAAATCATCGCCGTGCCGTTGAATGGTATCGTAAATCGGCAAGGCAAGGGAATCCGTCAGCTCAATACAATCTCGGAATTTGCTACAACTACGGGGAGGGAGTTGATCAGAATTATCGGCAAGCCGTGAAATGGTACAGCAAGGCTGCACAAAAGGGGCATGCGGGCGCTCAATACAACTTGGGCCACATGTATCATGATGGAGAAGGGGTCCGCAGGGATCTCAAGAAAGGGATCTCGTTGTTGCGCAAGTCGGCGAAAGGCGGCTGTATCGAAGCACAGAATACTCTCGGATACTGTTTCCATGAAGGGCTGGGAGTCGCCATAAACTACAAAACAGCCGTGAAATGGTATCGACAATCAGCCAAGGCCGGCGATCCAGTTGCTCAAAAGAACCTTGCTTTGTGTTACCTTGACGGAGATGGCGTCAAGGCGAGCAAGAGATGGGCAAGATATTGGCTTGTGAAAGCAAGTAGTCAGGGCCATGGGAACTCACGGTGCCAGTTGGGGGTCATGTATCGGGATGGAGATGGAGTCCGCAGGGATCTCAGAAAAGCGGTATTTTGGTTCCGGCAATCAGCAGAGGCCGGTTGCGCAGATGGGCAAAGCTGGTTTGCTTATTGCCTCGATAAGGGTGAGGGCGTTCGAAAAAATCATTGCCGTGCCGTTGAATGGTATCGTAAAGCGGCAATGCAAGGGGACGCGGAAGCTCAATACAACCTTGCAATTTGTTATGACAAAGGGGAGGGAGTTCGTCGAAATCGCCGCAAGGCTATTGAGTGGTGTCGCAAAGCTGCAATGCAAGGGGATCCGTTAGCTCAATACCATCTTGGGATTCGCTATGAGAGAGGTGAGGGAGTTGATCAGAATTACCGGCAAGCCGTGAAATGGTATCGCAAGGCCGCACAAAAAGGGTATGCGGACGCTCAATACAACCTGGGCAACATGTATCTTGAAGGACAGGGAGTCCGCAGGGATCTCAAGAAAGGAATCTCGTTGTTACGCAAGTCGGCGAAGGCTGGCTGCATAGAGGCACAAATCATTCTCGGATACTATTTCCTTGAAGGGCGGGGAGTCGCCAGAAACTACAAAACCGCCGCGAAATGGTATCGACAGGCAGCCAAGGCTGGCGATCCGGATGCTCAGCACCTCCTGGCTTTGTGTTACCTTGCCGGAGATGGGGTCAAGATGAGCAAGAGATGGGCGAAATATTGGCTCGAAAAAGCAAGTCGCCAGGGCAATAGACAGGCTCGCCAGGAGCTCCGGGATCTGGAAGGGTGATGAGGGGAAGGGGACAGGAACCATATTGCCTTCTGGCGGCATCGCGCATGGCTGCTCCTCATCCTTGGCCGATGGGCAGTGGAGGGCTGCTCAGGTTCAAGCCGTCCTCGCCCGGCTCGAAGACATGCACCTTGGCCATGTCCAGGTGAAGCTGGATTGCATCGCCCGGCTGGATGTCTGTCCGTGCATCGACGCGTGCGACTATGCCCGCCTGGCTTGCGGCCGAGCAGAAGTTCCTTGGCTAACCGAGGGTTGGCTCCTAGGATAAATCGCCGTGGAACCTGCGGAGAAACAACTGCGGCTGCAGCGGATTCGGCGCGCACGGGGCAAGTTCGTCGCGATGGCGGCGACCTATTGCCTGGGGGTCTTCAACGACAGCTTCTTTCGAGAGTCGGTCATGCTCATCGCCGTTGCGATCGGCCGAAAGCATTTGCAGGGGTGGGTCATGGTGATCTTCACACTGCCTTACCTGCTATTCGCCGCGCCGGCTGGCTGGCTTGCCGACCGCTTTTCCAAGCGTCACGTGGTGATCGGCGCCAAGGCGCTGGAGCTGGTGGCGATGATCTTCGGGGCGGTGGGCATCTGCACGGGCTCCTGGCCGCTGATCCTGGCGATGGTGTTCCTGATGGGGTGGCAGTCGGCCATTTTCAGCCCCTCGCTGAACGGCTCGATACCGGAGCTGTACCCCAGCGATTACGTCCCCACGGCCAACGCGATCCTGAAAGTCGTCGTCACCGCATCGATCCTGGGCGGCGTTGCGTGCTCGGGGATTACGCTGGGCAACAAGGTCGACGGCAACCTGTTGGGCGTGCCGTTTAATCGCCTGATCGTGGCGGCGGTGCTGGTGGGCGTTTCGGCGTTCGGGTTGCTGTGGAGTTTCGGCGTGCCCAAGAGCAAGCCGGCCGACCCGACCGTCGCGTTTCCGTGGGCCGGGCCGCTCAAGACGTTGCAGGAACTTCGCAAAATCGCGAGCGATCGTATGCTGGCGATTGTCGTCGTCGCCAACACGTTCGCCTGGACGATCGGCTCGTTTTTGATCCTGACCATCCACGTGCTGGCGATGGAGCAGTTTGGCCTGAACGAAAGCTGGGCGGGCTACATGGTGGCGAGTGAACTGGTCGGCATCGCAGTGGGGGGCATGGTAGCTCGGCGGGTAACTCGGCTGGCCAGGTGGTATCGCGTCCTGCCGGCCATGGCGTTTGCGATGTTCGTGTTCATGGCGATCATGACGGCCGTGCCCTGGCTGTCGGCCGGAGCGCAGCTTCCGGTGATATTCATTTTGCTGGCGATGATCGGCATGGCTGGAGGGCTGTTCCTCATTCCGTGCGAGGCGTTCATTCAGGTGCGACCGCCGGCTGCCGAAAGAGGCGCGGTAATCTCCGCCGCCAACTTCTGCGTGTTCTCCGGCGTGTTGCTGAGCGGGCTGGTATCGAACGGCCTGAATAGTATTATCTCGCCGACCAACTGTTTCGGTCTGTTCGCCGTCGCTGCTCTGGTCGTCGGGGCCTGGCTGCTGTGGGCGGTCGGCAAATACGGAGATTCCGCGGGCTTCAACGGCCCGGCCGACACGACGCAAGGGAATTCGAATGATTGACTTTCTGATGCTGACATTTGTCCGGCTGACGCTCTGGCTGCGGTACCGCATCCGCGTGCGCGGGCTGGATGCCATCAAGCCCAGCGGCAGGGGGGGCATCCTGTTCCTGCCGAATCACCCGGGCTTGATCGATCCGATCATATTCATGTCCGTCACGTTCAAGCGGTTTCGCCCGCGGGCGCTGGCCGACGAAAAACAGATCGATCGATTCCTGGTTCGCTGGTTGGCTCGCCGGGCCGGAACGCTGCCAATTCCGGACATGGCCGCCGCCGGTCACGCCGGGCGAGTCGGCATCGAAAAGGCGCTGATCGTCCTGGCCGAGTGCCTCTCGCAGGGGCGCAATGCGTTGCTCTACCCGGCCGGTCGAGTGATGCGACAACGGCTGGGCGACCTGGGCGGCAACAGTGCGGTTCAGCAGATTCTGGACCGGGCGCCCGGCACGCAGGTTGTTTTGGTGCGTACGAGCGGGCTTTGGGGCAGCCGCTTCAGTTGGGCCGGCGGACAATCGCCAAACGTCGCGCGCACGCTGTGGAGGGGGGCACTTTCGCTGCTGGCCAGCGGAATATTCTTCGCGCCGCGTCGCGAGGTGACGTTGGAATTTCACCCCGTCGCCGACGACCCGCAGGCTCAAAAGGCCTTTGCCAGCGGAGATCGCAGCACGATCAATCGCTATCTCGAAAGTTTCTACAACGCCGGCGCATCGTACAATACGCATGTCCCGTACTCGATTTGGGAGCGGGGCGGCACCCGCCGGGTCGACGAGCCGCATCGCATATCCCGCAGCCGCGAGGTCAACGCCATTCCCGCCGCCACTCGTCGGATCGTCAGTGACTATCTATCGGAGCTGGCGGGGATGAACGAGCTGCAGCCGGACGATCTGCTCGGGCGAGACCTGGGGCTCGACAGCCTGGCTCGCAGCGAAGTGCTGATCTTCCTCGGCAAGGAGTTCGGCTATCCGCAGGGCGACATCGATTCGATACGGACCGTCGGCGACGTGATGCTGGCTGCGGTGGGCGAGGCTCTCGGCGCCGACCCGACCCGCCTGGCGCTCAAGCCGATTTCGCCGAAGTGGTTCGTGTCCGCAGCCGAGCGACGTGCAGCCGATCCGGTGAGCGTGCCGAAGGGCGCAACGGGCGGAATTGCTCGCAACGTGGTCGACGCCTTTTTGGCGCAGGCGCGCCTCCGGCCAGGCCGACCTGTCGTGGCCGACCAGACTTCAGGCGTGAAAACGTACCGCGACCTGGTCACGGCGATGATGGTGCTTCGCCCTGCGATCGAGCAACTCCCGGGCGATCGCGTGGCTATCATGCTGCCCGCATCGGTGGCGGCCAACGTGGTTTACCTGTCGGTCCTGGTTGCGGGCAAGACGCCCGTCATGGTCAACTGGACGGTAGGCCAGCGTAACATGACCGATTCGCTGACCTCGGCCGACGTCCAGGCGGTCATCACGGCCAGGGCGTTGGTGGCTCGCGTGGAATCCCAGGGCGGCGACTTCGGCCAGGTCGCCGAGCGGTTCGTCTATCTGGAAGACCTGGCCGGCAGCATTTCCCGCCGGGCGAAACTGTGGGCTGCTGTCCGAGCGCGATTCAGTTGGCGAAGCCTGGATACCGCCGACGTTCCGGATACGGCCGCGATTCTGTTCACCAGCGGATCGGAAACAACGCCCAAGGCCGTCCCGCTGAGCCACGCCAACGTGCTGACCAACCTTCACGACGCGGCGGACGTGTTCCACCTCTGGCCGTGGGATCGGATGCTGAGCTTCCTGCCGCCGTTCCATTCTTTCGGGCTGACGGTTGGCATGCTGGCCCCGCTTTGCCTTGGCGTGGCGGCCGTCTATCACCCCAACCCCAACGAGCCGGCCCGGCTGGCCAAGATCATCGAGGCGTACAAGGCGACGATCATGATGGGCACGCCGACGTTCCTCAACGGCATCGCACAGGTGGCGACGGGCGAGCAGTTGGCGTCGGCTCGGCTGGGCGTTACCGGTGCGGAAAAATGTCCGCTGGGCGTCTACGATCTGCTGGCCGAGCGATGCCCGAAGATGACCGTGGTCGAGGGCTACGGCGTGACGGAATGTTCGCCGATCATAGCCTTCAACGAAGAGCAGGCGCCTGTGCGAGGCTCGATCGGAAAAGTAATGCCCTCGTTCGAGTACGTGCTGGTCGGCGCCGAAGACCGCATTCGCGTCGAACCTGGCCGGCCCGGCCTGCTGCTGGTGCGCGGGCCTTGCGTGTTCGGCGGATACCTGGCCGGAGCAGCCGGCGCGCCGCCGTCGCCGTTCGTCGAGTTCGAGGACAAGCAGTGGTACAACACCGGCGACCTGGTGAGCGAGGACGCCGACGGCGTGCTGACTTTCTGCGGGCGGCTGAAGCGGTTCGTTAAAATCGGCGGCGAGATGATCTCCCTGCCGGCCATCGAAGCTGCGCTCGATCCGCATTATCTGCGGGCTCAGGGCGAGGGGCCGACCATTGCAGTCGAGGCGACCGAGGAAGATCCGCACAACCCCGGGCGTGTCGAACTGGTGCTGTTCGCCACCCAGCCGACCGATCGCGAGCGGGTCAACGGTGAAATTCGCCGGGCTGGTTTGTCGGCCCTGTACAACATCCGCCGGGTTATCCCGCTCGACGAAATCCCCATCCTCGGCACGGGCAAGACGGATTACCGCCGGCTGAAATCATTGATGAATAATCCATAAAATGCTTTTGCGGCATTGCAGCCATATAATTGGGCGACGATAATTGTCCCAAGCTCGTTTTGAAAAAAGAATTGTGTAATCGCCTCGCAACGGCGCCTGAACAGGGAGATGGCCGAAACGTCCACTCAAGTCACGAAAACCAAAAGCCGTAAGCTGTTCATGAAGCAGAAGAACATGCTGCGGGTGGTTTATGCGCTGATCCCTATTCTGATTTCCGCGATATATTTTTTCGGCTGGCGTGCGCTGGCCGTGCTGGCCGTGTGCTGGGGCGCGGGGCTGGCCACCGAGTTCATCACCTCGCGTCAACGCAGTCAGCCGATCTCCATGGCGAACTTCGTGACGTGCTGGCTGCTGGCCCTGTCGATGCCGCCTACCATCCCGCTATGGATCGTCGCAGTGGCGGCCGTGGTTGCGATCCTGTTCGGCAAGGAAGTTTTCGGCGGGTTCGGGCGAAACTTCGCCAACCCAGCCATTGTCGGCCGGGCGTTCGCCTTCATCTGCTTTCCCGTGCCGTTGACGGCCCAGTTCGCCCCCGCCTTTAAGGGCTTTCCGGGCGGCTTTGCACACTGGTCGTTCGAAAGCCTCGCCCAGTTGCCCGACTATCTCAGCCAGGCCGGCCAGGGCGCAGCCGACGCGATCAGCCAGGCCTCGCCAATGTGGATCAGTCGCGAATATGGCGACGGGGTGCTCGCCCAGGGCGTCTCGCTGTGGAACATATTCCTCGGCAACATCGGCGGTCTGGTCGAAACCCCGGACGGCGTTCGGATCGTCTCGGCCGGCAGCATGGGAGAAGGCTGCGCACTATTGATCCTGCTCGGCGCGGTGTACCTGCTGGTGACCCGCACGGCCAATTGGCGACTGATGCTGAGCTGCTTTTTGGGCCTGGCTGGCGCTACGGTAATCTTCCGGCATTTGCTCGGCTTCGACGGCGTCGGCGAGGTTCCTCCGCTGCAGTTCACGCTCTTTGCGGGTACGACGCTGTACGTGCTGGTGTTCATGGTGACCGATCCGGTCAGCGCCCCGAAGCAGAAATGGGCAATGTGGGCGTACGGCGGGATGATTGGTTTTCTAGTCGTCCTGCTGCGATGGCGGGGCGTTTTCGTGGCAGCCGCGACGTTCTCTATCCTGCTGGGTAATATCGTCGGGCCGCTGTTCGACATCGGCGCCGAAGCGATCAAGAATCGCCGCAAGACCGGCTCGGCCGGGGAGGGGCAGCCATGAAGTTCAACCCCAATAAGAGCTCGATCTACGTGGTGCTGTTCGCTACGCTGATTTCCGGAGCGTTTACCGCGGCGATCATGGGCCTGCACGTCGCAACGCGCCCGATCGTGGCCGCCAATGAAAGGCTGCTCGTCGAAAAAGCAATCGTCGACGTGTTCGGCCTCGGCGAGGCGGACAAAATGTCGGCCGACGCTGTCTCCGACCTGATTCGTCGTCGGGTTGCGGGCTTGAGCGATCCGGACCGGCCGGGCGATCCTCGCGCGAAGCAAATCTTCCTGACGGGCGAGCAGAGCGGCGAGCGAGTTCGCATTCTGGTCGCCTTCAAGACGGATCTGCCTGCCGATCGCGATCCTGACATTCACGACAAGCAAAACATCGTCGGCTATGCGTTCGAGATTCGCGGCGTGGGTTTTTGGGCGATGATCGACGGTTGGCTTGCGGTCGAGCCCGAAGGCAATCGTGCGTTGGGTGTGGTGTTCACGCGCCACCAGGAAACGCCAGGCCTCGGCGGGCGAATTACCGAGATGGATTTTCGCAAGCACTTCAAAGGTCTGGATGTCTCTCCGCCGGCTGAGGGTGATCGGTTTATATATGTCGAAATGTCCAAGCCCACCTCCGGCAGCGAGAAGGAAAAACGCCACGTGGATGCGATCACCGGAGCGACGGGAACATCTACGGCGGTGGGCGTTTTTATCAACGCAGACATCGCACGGTTTCGGCGAGTTGCAGAGGCGGCCGGGCTGATCGAACGGAGGGGCGGGTAAGCCAATGGCAATGCAGCAGGGACAACTCGATTCTCGCCAGGCGCTATGGACGCAAATCTGGGCCGAGAATCCGATCTTCCGGCAGGTGCTGGGTATCTGCTCGGCACTGGCGGTGACCAACCGAACGTTCAACACGCTGCTGATGTGCGGCGGGCTTATCTGGGCGACCACGATGAGTTCGCTGACGGTTAGCCTGCTCCGCAATTACGTGCCCAAGCGGGTGCGAATCATGGTCAGCGTGTTGATCATCGCGGTCTTCGTGATCGTCGTGGACATTCTCTTGCGTGCGTACTTTACGCAGATTCATAAGGACATCGCGGCCTACGTCGGGCTGATCATCACCAACTGCATCATCCTCGGTCGGCTGGAGACGTTCGCCAGCAAGAACCCGCCGATGGCAAGCGTCGCAGACGGCTTCGGTGCGGGGGTCGGCTATTCGCTGATCCTGATGGCCGTGGCGCTCGTGCGCGAACTGCTGGGCTTCGGCACGCTGTTCGGCTTCGACGTATGGTCCGAAACAATGCGAGCCAACAACGCCCAGTGGGTCATCATGATCATGCCACCCGGCGCGTTTTTCGTGCTGGCGATTGGGGTGTGGATCGCCCGCGCGATCGACCTGCGACGCCAGCGAGCCACCGAGACCGCAGCTAAGGAGGATAGCCCATGATCCTCGCTCAACTCGCTCAGCCTGCGGTGGAAATCGAGCCCGGCTCGGCCATCTCGCTCCTGGTGATCCTGATCTCGGCGACGTTCACCGAAAATATTTTACTGACGCGATTTTTGGGGATGTGCCCGTTCCTGTCAGTCAGTCGACATTTGAAGTCTGCGTTCGGCATGGGCCTGGCGGTCGTGTTCGTGACCACCTGCACGTGCTACCTGAATTCGGTATTGTATTGGCAAGTATTGCAGCCGCTCGAGCAGTTCGGCGTGCCGGCTGAGAGCCTCAAGCTGATATTGTTCATCGTGGTGATCGCGGCGTTTGTGCAACTGATGGAAATGCTCATCGAACGGATCAGCCTGACGCTGTATTTTTCACTGGGCGTCTTTCTGCCGCTGATCACCGTCAATTGCGCGATTCTGGGCACGAGCCTGTTCATGATTAACAAGAACTTCGCGGGCATCGAGGCTTTGGCCTACGGCTTTTTCGGCGGGCTTGGTTGGATGATCGCGATTATTCTGATGGCCGGCATTCGTCAGCGCCTCAAGCGGTCGCGGATTCCAGAGGCTTTGGATGGCCCAGGAATCACGCTGATTATCGCGGGCATCATGGCGATGGCGTTCGTAATTTTCCAAGGCATGATCAAACTGTGAGGAAACGAACCAGTGAGTGAAGTGCTGATTTCAGCAGCGTTGGTTGCGGCGATCTCCGGCGTGTTCGCCGTGCTGTTGCTGGTGGCTGAGCGATATCTGGTCAACTACGGCCCGTGCAGGATCGACGTCAATTCCGGCGCGCGGGAGATTGATGTCGACGGGGGAGACAACCTGCTGATGACGCTCAAGAGCGGCGGGATATTCATTCCGTCGGCCTGTGGAGGCAGAGGCACCTGCGCCTACTGCAAGGTGGAAATTGCCGAAGGCGGCGGCCCGGTCGGCCCGACGGAATTGCCGCTGCTGAGCGAGCAGGAAGCCGCCGATGGTGTTCGCATTTCCTGCCAGTGCAAGGTTCGCAACGATATGAAGGTCGTCATTCCCGAGGAGTTGCTTTCCGTGCGGGAGTATCGCGGGCGGGTGGTGAAGCTTCGCGACTTGACCCACGATATGAAGGAACTCCGCATCGAACTGATCGAGCCGGAAACCATTCAGTTCTCCGCCGGCCAGTACGTTCAACTGGAGGCGCCGGCCTACCGGGGCAATCCGGAATCGGTGTTCCGCGCCTACAGCATGTCCAACCCGCCGAGCGACGACCGACACGTCGAGACGATCATTCGCCTCGTGCCGGGCGGCATCTGCACGACGTGGGTTTTCGAAATGCTCAAAGAGGGCGACGAGGTAAGCTTCACCGGGCCGTTCGGCGACTTTAGCCTGAGCGAGCACGGTCGCGAGATGATCTGGATCGCGGGGGGGTCGGGCATGGCGCCGTTCTGGTCGATGTTGCGGCACATGAAGGATGAAGGGCTGGCGCGGCCTTGCACGTATTTTTATGGCGCGGTCAAGGGCAGGGACATGTTCTTCGCCGACGAGATGGCTCGGATGCAGGACGAACTGCCGTGGTTCCGCTACGTGCCCGCACTGTCCGGCCCGCAGGAAGGCGACGGGTGGTCCGGCGACGTCGGACTGATTACCGAAGTTGTCGGCCGACACGTAAGCGACGGCGCGACGGGGGAGGCGTACCTGTGCGGCTCGCCTGGAATGATCGACGCCGCCATCGAAGTGCTTCGCGCAAAGGGAATCACCGATGACCGGATTTTCTTCGACAAGTTTGCCTGACCGCCGGGCAGAAAACGAGGCTCGCCATGAAACCCAGCCCTGACCAGCAGCAGATCATCGAGCGAATGCAGCCGGGCGTGTTCTGTCGAGACGGCTTTTTGGGCAGCGAACACAGGCCGCTCGGTGAAATACTCGATGCGGATAACTCGGCCGTGGAGGCCCTTGGCGTTTCGCACGAGCGGATCGCCGCAGAGATGGCCAAGGTGCTCGATCGGGTGGCCGCTGCATGCGGCGGTGAGCTGCGCGTGGGCGATCACCTGACGGCTGTGTTTCATGAGGCAATGGGGCGGATTCCCAGTCCATTCGGCGACGGCGTGTTCCCAAAAGGCGAGGTCGAACTGACCGACGAGCGAACCGGCCAAACATATTGCTATACGCCGCTTTCGGTTCACATGATCGCTGCGCACGGCTTTTATCAGGGCAGGGGCGGACGCTATCGAATCGAACCCGAAACGATCTGCCAATTGCTTGAATTTGGCCCGTTCGCCGAGGGCGGTTGACTTTTCCGCTCGCCAGACGGACAATTGGCCCGTGCCTGACGCCTTGTCAAATCGATCCAGCTACACCGCGGACAGCCCAATCGGAGTTTTTGACTCCGGCCTGGGCGGGCTGACCGTCGTGCGCGAACTTTCCGCGTCGATGGGGCGGGAGGACATCGTTTACCTCGGCGACAGCGCGAGAGTGCCGTACGGCATCAAGTCGCTCGAAACGGTTCGCCGCTTCGCGATGGAAGATGCGTCCTTCCTGCTGAAATTCGATCCCAAGCTGATTGTCGTGGCGTGCAATACCGCCTCGGCCGCGGCGATCGACATGCTCTGCGATCGTTGCCCGGTGACTGTGGTGGACGTGATTCGCCCCGGAGCGGCTGCGGCGCTGGCGGCGACCGACGGGGCTATCGGCGTGATCGCCACCGAAGCGACAATCGCTTCCGGCGCATACCAGCGAGCCATTGCGGCGATCGACCCGACCCGCGAAGTAATCGCCGAGGCCTGCCCCCTGCTCGTGCCGATTGTCGAGGAAGGCCGCGACCCGACCGATCCGATAGTCCTGCACGTATTGGGCGATTATTTGCGTGAACTTCAGCGAGTTCGCCCCGGCGCGCTGATACTCGGCTGCACGCATTACCCGTTGCTGACGGCTGCGATTGCCAAGCTGATGGGCCCGAGCGTTCGGCTGGTCAGTTCGGCGCGGGCGGCGGCAGACCAGGTGCGCCGCGTTTTGGAAGGTCGCAAAACGCTGGCATCTCGTGACCGAGACGGCCGGCTGATCTGTTACACTACCGACAATCCGCAACGATTCGCGCGGCTGGGCCGGCGGTTTGGCGGGCGGGCGATCGATCAGGTACATTACGTTGGAACAGACGAATTGGACGCACCGGGCGATGTCGGCCGGTACGTTGGAGAACAGGCCACAGACGCATCCGCCCTTCGAGAGTCATTATGAATAATAAAAACTTTGAACGTCTTGGAATTTGTCTTCTGCTTGCGACGGTGTTGCTGGCCGGTTGCGGCAAACTTGATAAGCCTTCGGCGATGGAAATGGTGGTGATGGCTTTCGATCCGGACGACGCTGATCGCCGGCGGGAAGGCATTCGTCTGCTTTCCGACCAGCCGTGGGGGCTCGAGGAACCTTATCTCAAGGGCTTTGCGGTGCATCTTGCCAAAGACGAGGACTCGCGCGTTCGCTCGGCTGCGGCGCGTGCGCTCGGGTTGGCCGAAGATCCGACCTATCTGCCAAACGTTGTCGAGGCGATGGGCGACCCGGTAGCGGCCGTGCGATGGGATGCTGCCGTCGCGCTGGATCGTCTCATCGGCGATGAAGCGATCGAGACTCTCCGCAGCCATGCCACAGGAGACGACTCGCCCGACGTTCGCGCCAGTTGCGCCAGGGCGTTGAGGCACTACCGAAAGCAAACCGTGGTCAATACCCTGTCGGATTGTCTTTTGGATAATGAATTCCGCGTGCGGTACACCGCGCGTAATGCGCTGACGGAAATCTCTGGTCAGGACCGAGGCGACGACCCCGAAGACTGGGTCAACGCGCTCGATTCGCAGCCAGTGGTCGAAGAAAAATCTCGATCGTGGTGGGACTGGCTCGGCGTGACTCGCTGGGGAAAGGCGAGTTAATCCCGCAGCCACGCGCCGCCGCCGCTACAGAGGCGTTGACGATGCTCGTACGGAGTGAGAACCGGATGCTCGCACTGGTATACGACAAACAGGCAACTCTTGGCGACGATTACCCCGCGCCCGCTGCGGGCGAAGGCGAGGTGATCGTCGGGGTGCGCATGGCCGGCATCTGCAGGACCGATCTGGAAATCCTCAAAGGCTACATGGGCTTTGGCGGCGTGATGGGGCACGAGTTCGTCGGAGTGGTGGTCGAGGGCCCTCCGCGATGGATGGATAAACGCGTCGTTGCGGAGATCAATTGCGTTTGCGGCCAGTGCGATCTGTGCCGGTCAGGCCTGTCGAACCATTGTCGCAATCGAACGGTGCTCGGCATCGACGGGCGCGACGGCGCATTCGCCGAATTCATCGCTGTCCCGCAGGCTAACCTTCACGAACTGCCCGATCAGATTACTGACGTCGAGGCCGTCTTTGTCGAACCGCTCGCCGCGGCGTTTCAGATAGTTCGCCAGGTGGAGATCGCCCGGCCAGACCGGGTGGTGGTTCTGGGCGACGGCAGGCTGGGGCAGTTGGCCGCACGCGTGCTGAAACTGCACACCGATAATCTTCTGCTGGTCGGCAAGCATGCGACAAAGCTGGAGGCCGCCGAAAAGCAGGGCATCCAGACCGCGCTAGTGGGCGATTTTGCAGCCGACAAACAAGCCGACGTGGTCGTCGACGCGACGGGCGCGGCGAGCGGTTTTCAGTTGGCGATGCAAACGGTTCGCCCGCGCGGGCAGATTGTCCTCAAGAGCACTTTCGCCGCAGGCAGCGAGACGAACTTCGCTCCGCTGGTGATCGATGAAATCACGGTGATAGGTTCGCGATGCGGGCCTTTCTCCGAGGCGATCCGAGCCCTGGCCGCCAAAGACCCCGCCGTGGGCGGAGTGGATATAACCGCGCTGGTCAGCGCGCGATATCCGCTGCGGGACGGCTTGGCCGCTCTTGCAGCCGCTGGCCAAAGCGACACCCTCAAGGTGGTGCTCGATGTCTCGTCGTGACGGGGGCGATTTTCACCTAGAGCAACTTTCAGTCAGCCGGCAAGTGGGGCGGTTCACATCCCTGGATTCTCTGCCAACTGTCGCTCACGCAGTGACAACCCGCAATGGGTTCGACATTCAAATGATCGCTGAGAATCCAGGCGGGGCTCGCCTGGCCGAGACGCTCGAAGTCGACCAGCTCGCATGGTGCACGCAGGTCCACGGGCGAACCGTTCTCCGCGTTGACTCACCTGGCCTGGCCGGCGAGGGCGACGCGATGATTACCGATCGCCGGTCGCTGGCACTTGCGGTGCGGTCGGCCGATTGCCCGCTGATCCTTGCAGCCGACCTGGGCGGGCGGGCCGTGGGCGTCGCGCATGCGTCGTGGCGAGGTACGGTGGCGAATATTACATCGGAACTGATAACTGCTCTCGTAAACGAATACGGTGTGGATGCTGCGGACATCATCGCCTGCATCTCGCCCTCGGCCGGTCCGTGCTGCTACGAGGTCGGGCAGGATGTTCGCCGCGCGGCGACCGAAGGGATCGGCCCCGAAGCGGAGAAGTATTTTCGGAATTTCATCGAGCGGGACGGGCGTATGATGTTCGATCTGTGGTCGGCCAATAGCGACCAGTTGATTTCCGCAGGCGTCCAGCCGGAAAGCATCCATATCGCAGGCTGCTGCACGATCTGTTCCAACGATCTGTTCCCAAGCTATCGTGCGGAGGGCGATTCGGCCGGGCGTTTCGCGGCCATGATCGCACTGCGTTAGATCAAACCTTCGCGAAATCCGGCACGGGGATTTTTCTAATCACGCAATCTCTGCGTTACGGCATTCCAGTCGTGAAATGTTCTAAACCTTCGCGAAATCTGGCACGGGGATTTTTCTAATCACGCAATCTCTGCATTACGGCATTCCAGTCGTGGAATGTTCTAAACCTTCGCAAAATCTGGCACGGGAATAATTTTTCCCTCTTTGGTTACCGAAGCGATGGTCGTTTCGCCCGTCGCCAGCAGCATGCCATCGGATTTGCGTTTGAGTTCGTAGGCGTGATCGATCCTCGCCCGTCCGGTCTTGGCCACGCTGGTGGTAAGCACCAGCACGTCGTCGTAGTGGGCCGGGGCGTGGAATTTCGCCGAGCACTTGGCCACGACGAAAAAAACGCCCATTTTTTCGCACTGGCTGTATGAAACGCCCTGGAGGCGTAGCAACTCGGTCCGGCCCATCTCGAAGTAGGGCCAGTAGTGGCTATGATGCACCACGCCCATCTGGTCGGTTTCGGCGTAGCGAACGCGAATTTCGATGTCGCAGGATCGTACTGGTTCGGGCATGAGGGCATCATAGCCGGGCGTGCGGAAATGACAACCTGTAACTGGTTGCAAATGAAGCGGGGCTGAGGGCGGAAAAGGCCTTGCATTTGCCGTTTTTGGCTATAAGATGGCACAATCCAGTGAAGTCTTTGCTGCGGGCCTGGCCTGCAGCCGGAAAGGAAATGCAAAGGCAGTTATGATTAAGGTCAAAGCCAAAGGCAACGAGTCAGTCGAGCAGATGGTCAGGCGTTTCAAGAAGATGTGCGAGAAGGAAGGCCTGGTAAAAGACATCAAGCGCAACAGCTACTACGAGAAGCCCTCCGAGCGTCGTCGTCGCCGCGCGCGAAAATCAATGAAGCGCGTATCGGCGCGATAAACCCCCGAGCGTCTTGGCTCTGGGTTTTCTCTGCCGGCCGGCGAGCGGGATCGGTGATCTCACTTCGCCTGGCGACACTTGGCGGCGCGGTTTTCGAGCCGGCGGAACCTCTTGCGGTAATCCCTGTAGATGGCGAAATGGTTACGGTTTGCCATCAGATTGTGAAGAATAGTTCAATCTACCCCTTGCATTTTTTCTCACGATGGATATGATCCAGCCAGTGAAATTCGGCCATTGCGACGGTTTGCGGGCACGGCCCACACCGCAAGGCTGACATGGCAAGGATGACACAGTCGTAGCTAACTATTCCGAAAGGAGTCGCGAACATGCTACATGAAGGCACAATAATCAGTTCATCAGGCCTGCGCGGGCTTTTGCCCCGACATGCGACGCTGGCCATTCTGCTGGTGGCAACGCTGCTGGCAATCACTCCAGTAGCTTTCGGACAGGAAGTCAGCGAGGTTACTCCCGCGGCCTTGACCGAAGCAGTCACAGCCGTCGCACCGGCCGAAGTGGTTGAAGCCGCAGTGGAATCCAGAGGCGAACTCCCATTGATCTGGTGGATTGCACCGATTGGGGGCATCGTGGCGCTGATCTTTGCGGTCGTCTTCTACAGACAAGTTAAGAGCGCCGACCCAGGCGACGAGAAAATGCAGGAAGTCGCCGGCTACGTTACTGCCGGTGCGATGGCTTACCTGAAGCGACAATATAAAGTTGTCGCCGTCTTCTTCGTGATCGTCTCGGGCATCCTCGCGCTGATGGGCTTCGTGTTCAAGGTCCAGCATGAGATCGTCTTCGTCGCGTTCCTTACCGGCGGATTCTTTAGTGGCTTGTGCGGCTGGATCGGCATGAAGACGGCAACGCTGGCCTCCAACCGAACCGCCCAGGGCGCCAAGGAAAGCCTCAATCGCGGCCTGATCGTCGCATTCCGAGCCGGAGCAGTCATGGGCCTGGTGGTCGTGGGCTTCGGCCTGCTCGACATTTGCGGCTGGTTCCTCGGCCTGCATTACTTCACCGACATGAGCCTGATTGAAATCACCGTCGTCATGCTGACCTTCGGCATGGGTGCTTCCAGCCAAGCGCTGTTCGCCCGCGTGGGCGGAGGCATCTACACCAAGGCTGCCGACGTCGGGGCCGACCTGGTCGGCAAGGTCGAAGTGGGCATCCCCGAAGATGACCCCCGCAACCCCGCCACTATCGCCGACAACGTTGGCGATAACGTTGGCGACGTTGCAGGCATGGGCGCCGACCTCTACGAAAGCTATTGCGGCTCGATTCTGGCTACCGCAGCTCTCGGCGTGGCGGCCGTGTTCGCACTCGACGTAATCCCCGAGGGCGCCAAAGTCACCAACGCGTTGCGTCTGCTGGCGGCACCGATGGTGCTGGCCGGCGTAGGTATTTTTCTGTCGCTGGTGGGTATTTTCATGGTTCGCACCAAGGAAAACGCCAGCATGAAGCAGCTCATGGCCGCCTTGATGCGAGGCGTGATGGGCTCGAGTATCCTCATCGTCCTCGCAGCCGGCGGAGTGTGCTACCTGCTGCTGGACGTCGTGCCAGGCGTGAACTGGTGGGGTATCTGGGCTGCGATCAGCGTGGGCATGTTCGCCGGGCTGATTATCGGCAAGGCGACCGAAATTTACACCAGCTACGATTATGCACCGACCAAAGAAGTGGCCGCCAACGCCGAAACCGGCGCTGGGACCGTGATTATCTCCGGATTGGCTGAAGGCATGAAGTCAACCTGGATGAGCCTGCTGACGATAATTTTCGCCATTATGCTGGCGTTCTCGCTGGCCGGCGGTATGGGTAACACGCTGCTGGGCCTCTACGGTGTGGGCATCGCGGCCGTCAGTATGCTGGCGACGCTCGGCATCACCCTGGCGACCGACGCCTACGGCCCGATCGCAGACAACGCGGGCGGCAACGCCGAGATGACCGGCCAGCCGGCGGAAGTCCGCAAACGCACCGATGCACTCGATTCGCTCGGAAACACCACCGCGGCGATGGGCAAGGGCTTCGCGATCGGATCGGCCGCTCTGACGGCCCTCGCTCTGCTGGCTGCCTACGTGGAAGAAGTCCGCGTCGGCCAGGTTCGCGAGGCTGAGGTAGCCCTGCACGCCAATGCTCCGAGCGATGTGACATACGTGGAATATATCGGTGGCGGCAAGGTTGCAGCGACCATTGGAACGGGTAAGAACCCCGAGGATTTCAGCAAAGATAAGCCTGATATGCTGATGATTCTCAGCGGTCCCAAAGAAAAACTCGCCAAGGGTCAGATCCCCGCATCCGTTTCACGCACCGTAGAGAAGGGCACAAATGTTCGCCAGATGGTGGTCACGGACGCGAACGGAGGCGTGTTTGAATTCCAGATGGTGGCGTCTTCCAAGGCGAGTTTGCGACAGTTCATGGATTTCTACGGCGTGAACCTGATGAACCCGAAGGTGCTGTGCGGCATGTTCTCGGGCGTGCTGTTGGTGTTCCTGTTCAGCGCGTTGACGATGAAAGCCGTCGGCCGGGCCGCAATGGCCATGGTGAGAGAGGTTCGCCGCCAGTTCAAGGAGATGCCCGGCATTCTGGAGGGGACGACTACGCCCGATTATGCCCGCTGCGTCGATATCTCCACCGCTGGGGCACAGAAGGAAATGATCTTGCCATCGCTGCTTGCACTGGCTGTTCCGGTAATCGTGGGCCTGCTGCTGGACGTTTCCGGCGTGATGGGTCTGCTGGCTGGCGGGCTTGCATGCGGATTCGCCATGGCGATCTTTATGGCTAATGCAGGCGGTGCGTGGGATAATGCCAAGAAGTACATCGAAACCGGAGCGCATGGCGGCAAGGGCGGCGATTCGCACAAAGCCGCCATCGTAGGCGACACGGTCGGCGACCCGTTCAAGGATACGTCAGGCCCGAGCCTCAATATCCTCATCAAGCTGATGAGCATGGTTTCGATTGTATTCGCCGGACTGATTGTCAAGTACTCGCCTGTGATCGGCGAGTGGCTGCACCTGAACTAGAATTAGGACAAATTAGGACAAATTAGGAAGATACGATGGCCCCCAAGCGGTCGAGAAAAAAAGATACGGCTCGCGACCTGGCCATCGAGGCGGCCCGACTCGCTGAAGATGCGAATTGCGAAGAAATCGTGATTCTCGATCTGCGGGAGCTGAGCCCGGTGACGGATTACTTCGTGATCGCCACCGGCAGCTCGGACAGGCAGATGCGCACCACGGCCGACGATATCGCCGAGTACGGCAAGTCGATCGGCCAGCGGGTTTGGCACGTAGCAGGCATGGATGGCGGCGACTGGATCTTGCTGGACTTCGTGGACGTGGTCGTTCACGCATTCGATACGGCCAGCCGCCGTTATTATGATCTGGAATTAATCTGGGGCGAGGCTCCGAAAGTTCGATGGCGCCGCCCAACTACCGATCCGGGTGGGAGAGAGGCCAAAGAAGATGAACGTTGAAGAACTTCTTACCACTCGCTTTACCAAAGCTATCAAGAAAAGCTATTCGCAACCACCGCTGATCGGCCCCAAGTGGTTCCATTACAGCGGCAAAGCAAACCCGCCGTACTTCGAGTTCACCGGCGCCGGACGCATGGCCAAGGCCCTTGCGAGCCGGCCCGACCGAGTGGCCAAAAAACTCGTGCAGAATCTCGACCTGAGCGGCCTCGACGCCACAGTGGAGATCAAGGCGGATAGCAAAATCTACGTCAAGCTAAACTCCCTGCCGGAATAATTCTGACATGAATCTTCGCAGTGTACTCGAACAGCGGCTGTCGGCCGCGATGGTCGCAGCGGGCTTGCCCGAGGGAACCCCCGCAGTAGTCGCGCCGTCATCTCGCCCGGAATTCGGCGACTATCAGGCCAATGGCGTGATGTCGGCCGCCAAGAAGCAAAAAACCAACCCGCGCCAGCTTGCCGAGAAGGTTGTCGCCTCGGCCGATCTGGACGACCTGGCCGAGCCGTTGGAAGTGGCCGGGCCAGGCTTTATCAATATCCGCATGAAGGGCGATTTCCTTGCCCATCGCTTGGACGAGGCTCTGGGCGACGACCGACTTGGCGCGACGGCCGCCGCCGAGGCGAGCAAGGTCGTAGTCGACTACTCCAGCCCGAACCTCGCCAAGGAAATGCACGTCGGGCACCTGCGAAGTACGATCATCGGCGACGCCCTGGCCCGCGTGCTGGAATTCCTCGGCTGTGAGGTAATCCGACAAAACCACGTCGGCGACTGGGGCACGCAGTTCGGCATGCTGACGGCCTACCTCGACCGATGCGGCGCCGAAGCAGCGAGCGATCTCGGCGACCTTGAAGAGTTTTACAGGAAGGCCAAGCGACTCTTCGACGAAGACGAGCAGTTCGCCCACACGTCGCGCGAGTACGTGGTGAAACTACAGGGCGGCGATCAGGACGTCGCCAAAAAATGGCAGGTTTTCATCGATGTGTCGCTCGCACACTGTCAGGATATTTATCGTCGGCTGGGCATCGGCCTGACTCGCGATGACGTGCGGGCCGAGAGCTTCTACAACAATGATCTACCGAAGGTCGTAGCCGATCTGGATGCGGCCGGGCTGCTGAAAGAGTCGGCCGGCGCCCAGTGCGTTTTCCTGCCAGAGTTCGTCGGCAAAGATGACGAGCCGCTGCCTGTTATCGTGCAAAAATCCGGCGGCGGGTATCTCTACGCGACGAGCGACCTGGCCGCCATGCGATTCCGCACGCGCGAACTGCACGCCGTGCGAATCCTGTACGTGACCGACTTCCGCCAGGGGCTGCACTTTCGCCAGGTGTTCGCCGTGGCGAGGGCGGCAGGCTTCGTTGGCGACGACGTCTCGCTGGAGCACGTCGCGTTCGGCACGATGATGGGGGCCGACAATAAACCGTTCAAGACCCGCGAGGGCGGAACCGTCAAGCTGATGGACCTGCTCGACGAGGCCGAGCTGAAGGCCGCCGAACTGGTGGCCGACAAGAACCCCGACCTGCCGGCCGAGGGCGTAAAGGAAATAGCAGGCGTGGTTGGCATCGGCGCGGTCAAGTACGCCGACCTGGCCCACAATCGCAACAGCGATTACGTCTTCGCGTGGGACAAGATGCTCGCGATGGACGGCAACACCGCACCCTACATGCAATACGCTTACGCTCGCATCAAGAGCATTTTCCGCAAGCACGATGCAGCCAGCGGCGACCGCGAGCAAGCCGCAATCAATATCGGCGAACCCGCCGAGCGGACGCTGGCGATGAAGTTGGCCCAGTTCCCAGAAACTCTCGATACCGTAGCGGCCGAGTGTTTGCCGCACCTGCTGTGCGGCTACCTGTTCGAGCTGGCCGGCGCGTTCATGAGCTTCTACGAAAATTGCCCCGTCCTCCAGGCAGCCCCAGCCACCCGCGCCAGCCGCCTGACGCTATGCGACCTCACCGCCCGCACGATCCGCACCGGCCTTGCACTACTCGGTATCGAAGTCATCGAGCAGATGTAATCCGAGGTGCGTTGAAATTCGATGTAATAGCCGCGAACGCATGATCGAGCGGTTTTTAAAAAAAGAAACATTCCGCGAGCAAGCAAGTTGCACGCCCTACACCGCGGCAACACGGCTTGCAAGCAAACCGTGCCACCCGTCCTCAAGGCTTTTGGTTGTTTCTTCTGTTCAATTCCCAATCCCCAATCCGCGCAGTACCCCGCGACAGCGGAAATCCGAAATGAAAATGCCATGACACCCACTTCCCAGCAGTGAGCTACACAATTCATTGCGCCCGGTATCACCATAAAAAAAGCGACGGCCCGAATGTCTCGGACCGCCGCGTAACGGGTGTTGTACGGGAAAGCGAGCTTATGCTTTGCCGCTACTGTAATCCATGGCCGCCATCTGTTGTAGCAGACGCCACTTGCTCGTCACGTCGGCTTGGACCTTCTCTGCGAGATCCTTTGCAACGTCCGGCTTGAAGGCAGCCAGCATCTTGAAACGGTTTTCCTGGTAAGCGTAATCGTGGAAGGAGATGGTCGGCTCCTTCGAATCCAACTGAAGCGGATTCGTGCCGCCTTCGGTCAGCCGCGGGTCGAAGCGGTAGAGCGGCCAGGCGCCGGACGCGACCGCCGCCTTCTGCTGATCGAAGCCCTTGGTCATGTTGATTCCGTGCGCGATGCAGTGGCTGTAGGCCAGGATCAGGCTCGGACCGGGGTAGCTGTCGGCTTCGAGGAACGCCTTGACGGTCTTCATGTCCGACGCGCCCATCGCAATCTGGGCGACGTAGATATTGCCGTACGTCATCGAGATCATGCCCAGATCTTTCTTGCCGAGCGGCTTGCCGGCTGCGGCGAACTTCGCCACGGCCGAGCGGGGCGTTGCCTTGGAGCACTGCCCGCCGGTGTTGGAGTAGACCTGGGTGTCCATGACCAGCACGTTGATGTCCCGGCCGCTGGCCAGCACATGGTCCAACCCGCCGTAGCCGATATCGTACGCCCAGCCGTCACCGCCGACGGCCCATACGCTCTTGTGCACCAGCACGTCGGCCAGGCTGACCAGTTGGGCGGCCTTGGCGTTGGAGGCCGATCCGAGTTTCTTGCGGAGTTCGTCCACGCGGCCTCGCTGGGCGGCGATGGTTGCTTCGTCGGTCGCCGATGCGTTGGCGATCAGTGCCTCGGCCAGTTCCGCACCGAGGATATCGGTCATTTGGCCGACCAGTTCCTTGGCGAATTCGACCTGCTTGTCCAGCGTCAGGCGGAAGCCGAAGCTGAACTCGGCGGCGTCTTCGAACAGCGAGTTGTTCCACGTCGGGCCGCGACCTGCGTCGTCGACGGTGTATGGCGTGGTCGGCAGGTTGCCGCCGTAAATGCTCGAACAGCCGGTAGCGTTGCCCATGATGGCCCGGTCGCCGAAGAGCTGGCTCATCAGCTTGACGTAGGGCGTCTCGCCGCAGCCTGCACACGCGCCTGAATACTCGAACAGCGGACGGCAAAGCTGGCTGCCCTTGACCGTGTTGAGCTTCAGCTCCGTGCGGTCCGGATCGGGGATCGCCAGGAAGAATGCGTAGTTTTCCTTTTCCGGCTGCCTCAGCGGCGGCTGGTACGACATGTTGATAGCTTTTTTGTCCGGCTCGGTCTTGCTCTTGGCCGGGCAGACGTTCACGCAGGCGCCGCAGCCGGTGCAATCTTCCGGCGCGACCTGGATGGTCCATTTCTTGCCTTCGAAATCCTTGCCCTTCGCGTCGACGCTTTTGAAGGTGGCAGGGGCCTTGTCGAGGCAGGCTGCGTCGTAGATCTTCGGGCGGATCGTGCCGTGCGGGCAGATGATCGAGCACTTGGCGCACTGGATGCAGATGTCCGGCTCCCAGGCGGGAATCTCCAGGGCGATGCTCCGCTTTTCCCACTGCGTGGTTCCGGTCGGCCAGACGCCATCGACTGGGATGGCGCTGACGGGCAGTTGGTCGCCGTCGCCGGCCATGATCTTCGCCGTGACGTTCTGGACAAATTCCGGCGCATCGGCGGGCACGGTGGGTGGCATGGCCAGTTTGCTGTCGGCCGCGTCGGGGACGGAAACCTCGTGGAGGTTCGCCAGCGTACCGTCGACGGCGGCGTAGTTTTTCTCGACGATCTCTGCGCCCTTCTTGCTGTAGGTCTTCTTGATCGCGTCTTTGATCTTGGCGATGGCCTCGTCTTTGGGCAGGATGCCCGACAGTGCGAAGAAGCAGGTCTGCATGATCGTGTTGATCCGCGAGCCCATGCCGGTTTTCTTGGCCACTTCGTAGGCGTTGATCGCGTAGAACTTGAGTTTCTTGTCGATGATCTGCTGCTGGAGGCTCTTGGGCAGCTTGTCCCAGACATCGGCCGGGTCGCCCGGGGCGTTCAGCAGGAACGTCGCACCATCGACCGCGTGGGCCAGCATGTCGTATTGTTCGACGAACGGGAATTGGTGGCAGGCGATGAAGTTGGCCTTGGTGACCAGGTAGGTCGATCGGATCGGCCGCGGGCCGAACCGCAAGTGACTGACGGTGATCGCGCCTGCCTTCTTCGAGTCGTACACGAAGTAACCCTGAGCGTAGTTGTCGGTCTCGGTGCCGATGATCTTGATCGAGTTCTTGTTCGCGCCGACCGTGCCGTCGCTGCCGAGCCCGTAGAACATCGCCCGCACCACGTCGTCGCCTTCGGTGCTGAAGGACGGGTCGTAGTCGAGGCTCGTGCCGCTAACGTCGTCGTTAATGCCGATCGTGAAGTGGTTCTTCGGGGCGTCCTTGGCCAGTTCCTCGAAGATGCCCTTGATCATAGCGGGCGTGAATTCCTTGCTGGACAGGCCATATCGGCCGCCGACTACCTTGATGCCCCTGCCGGACTCGGTCATTGCGTTGACCAGGTCCAGGTAGAGCGGCTCGCCGGCCGAGCCTGGTTCCTTGGTGCGGTCGAGTGCGCCGATGGTCTTGACCGTAGCGGGCAGGGCATCGACGAAATGCTGGATGCTGAACGGCCGGAACAGGCGAATCTTCAGCACGCCGACCTTCTCGCCGGCTGCGTTGAGGGCTTCGACGGTTTCATCGACGGCTTCGGCGCCAGAGCCCATCAGCACGATGACGCGATCTGCATCTGCGGCGCCGACGTAGTCGAACAGCCTGTACTGGCGGCCGACGAGCTTGGCGAACTTGTCCATCTGTGCCTGGACGATTCCGGGGCACTTGGCGTAGTAGGGGTTGACCGTTTCGCGGCCCTGGAAATAGACGTCGGGGTTCTGGCTCGTGCCGCGAATGGTCGGCCTGTCCGGGCTCATGCCTCGCATGCGATGTGCGAGAACCAACTCGTCGTCGATCATCGCCTTCAGGTCGTCCACGGTGAGCTCTTCGACCTTCTGGACCTCGTGCGATGTGCGGAAGCCGTCGAAGAAGTGCAAGAACGGCACGCGTGCTTCGAGCGTGGCCGCATGGGCGATCAGGGCCAGGTCCATCGCTTCCTGCACCGACGCCGAGGCAAGCATCGCGAAGCCCGTCTGGCGGACCGCCATGACGTCACTGTGGTCGCCGAAGATACTCAGCGCCTGGCATGCCAGCGAGCGGGCCGAAACGTGGAAGGCAGTCGGCGTCAGTTCGCCGGCGATCTTGTACATCGTCGGGATCATCAGCAGCAGGCCCTGGCTGGCGGTGAACGTGGTCACCAGCGATCCGCTCTGCAGCGCGCCGTGGACGGCCGCCGCGGCGCCGCCTTCAGACTGCATTTCGCAGACCAGCGGAATGGTGTCCCAGATATTTTTCTGTCCGGCGGCGCTCCAGGCGTCGGAGTGCTCGCCCATCGGGCTGGACGGGGTGATCGGATAGATCGCGATGACCTCGTTGAGGTTGTGCGCTACGTGTGCGACGGCCTGGTTGCCGTCCATCATTACCTTGCGTCTGGACATTGTGTTTCCTTTGCGCTGGATTGGCCTACCTTGCACCTGGCGCCCGGGCCGGCGAAAAACGCGCAACTCGGACTTCCGACAGAACTTTACCACCCGATCCGCAGGCATTGTCTTCGCCGCCTCCGGATGCTGGTACGTGCCATTTTGCACACTTAGGGGCTGTTTGCAACGGCAATTCCGCTCATGAGCCTTCTCTGGTGCAATTTGTCGTTATTGATGACGCCCGCCTTGTCGCCAATACTTGAATCGTAGGCATATTGTGCAGGCGATACTAGGCTAGAGAACAGACTTTTGACCGACGCTAATGAGACAATTTTTGTGGGCGGGCGAGTCATGTTCGCCCAGTTTAGCGCCTGAGCGACGGCCGATGAAGGGACCTTCTAAAATCTTCCGCTTGACTTGGCGTATTCGCCGCCTAGCCTTACGTGTACGATTAAGGCAAAGATTATGATCCGACAAAAACTTCTGACAATCTGCGTTGCGGCGACATGCTTGGCTGGCTCGCTAGGCTGTCAGCAGCAACAATCGCCGCTGACCATTCGCTACAAAGTGCCATCCGAGTATGAAATCCCCAAAGATGTTCGCCGCATTGCGACTTCGCAGTTCGCGGCCGAGGCGTCGGCCGACAAGGGCCTGGCCATGCTGGTGTCGGACGAACTGGCTGCAACCTTGGCGGCAAATGGGTACGAAATGGTCGACCGCGCGGAATTTTCCGCGCCTGCGTTTAGCGGAAAGAAGCCAATCATGCGCCGCAAAAGGTTCGCGGGCGGTGCGATTCTGTCCGGCTCGGTTAAAGCGTGGAAGCAGGAGAAGAATGTCGACTGCAATTGCCCGGAAATTCGAGCCCAATTGCGAAAGAGGGCGTTCGTCTCTGTCTCGCTGACTCTTCAGGACGTGCAGGACGGCGGGACGCTTTTGGCGATGACGATCAATCGCGACTTCAGCTCGCTCCGCAGCCAGCAGCAGGGCAAAGGCGCGGGGCCGTTGGGGAAGATGAGCGATGAGGAAGCCTATGCTTCGCTGGCGCTTGAATGCGTACAGGCGTTCGCCGACAAAATCTCCCCGCGAACTCTATCGGCCACCGAAACCTTACAGCCCGGCCGGGGCTCGCTCGTTCGCAGCGGCAACCGTCTGGCCAATCAAGGCCGATATGCCGAGGCGCTGCTGAAGTACCTGGCCGCGCTTAAAAAGGCCCCGAATGATGCAGGCGCCGCCTTCAATGCAGGCTTCATGTGCGAGGCGTTGGGAGATCTGGACACCGCGGAAAAATATTACAGTCGCGCCTACAACCGGGCCGGCCATGTAGAATACCTCGCAGCCCGCAAGCGAGTGCGCGATAATATTCCATGAATCCTTGATCATCATTCCCTCTCGGCTGACAAGCGTGTGCAAATAATGGCTGAGTGAGCCGACAAACGGAAAGAGAATACACAGACCATGAAAACAATGTTACGAGTCAGTTTATTTGCGGGTGTGATCCTGGTGTTGACGTCTTATGCAGCCGCCCAGCAGGCGACGACCCGTCCAGCCAGGGCCGAGCCCGAAGCAAAAGCAGTTACCCGGATACGCCCAGCCAAGGCTCGTTTGGGTGCTGTGACCGTTTCGTCCGAGACGAAGGCATTCTGGGCCAAGCACAGCACCGCCTCTGGGCGAAAAGAGGCGTTGCGAGCTGCGCGGGCCAATGCCCTGGACCGATTGGGCGATCAAGTCAGCCGGATTCACATCACGCCTGAAACGTCGCTGGAAGAACTGCTCGATCAGCCGGGTCATCTCGAAGCGGCCTCGCGAATGTCGATCAAGGCTGCCCGCGAAATTGCCGTTCGATATCACGACGAGGCGTTGATCGTAGAGGTTGAGGTGGCGGCCAAGCTTCGAACGGTCTATGCGGCGCTGAAAGCGTGGATGGAAATACATCGCACCAACGATTCCGAAACCATCCGCCGACTGGAGCAGCTTGTGCTGGCTGCGAAGGACGCGACGATTCACGACGTGGGCTTCGGTGTCCCGCCGGCCGAGTCGATAGCACCAGATGCGCCGACGAGCGTCGTGGCAGTGGCCGATCTGGTCCGCCGGTCGCCGCTGTGGGTCGGACGAAAGCTGCGAGCCGAGGGGGCTGCGACGATCGATGCGAACGCTCCTCAACCAGCGCTCGCTCGGGAGAAGGCTCTCAAGTCAGCCGAGACCGACGCACGCCAGAGACTCCGCGAGCAGATCGGCAAATTGAAGGTTACACCCAAGACAAGCGTTGGCGGATTGGCGGCCAGCAATGAAGTGTTCCGCGTAAAAGTCGATAAGCTGCTGAAATCCGCGATTGTCGCGGTTGGCTCGAAGGCAATTTTGGAAGGCCGCGCACGTTGCGAGGTCGAGATCTCGCTTCGCCCGCTGTGGGATTTGATAGTGGACTATCAGCGAAATCACAAGGCAATACCTTAAGAGTTGGAAGGAATGCAATGGATTATGAAGTAGGAAACATCGGGCGAGTAATTGTTGCTCGCGGCTGCGACGGCGAGGATGTCTACGGCGAAATCGAAGGACTTGCCCGCAAAGAAAACGTTCGCAACGCGGCCGTGATTCTCCTGGGCGGGCTGCGAAAGGGCAAGGTCGTTGTCGGACCGAAAAAGTCGTCCGGCCCGATCGAGCCGATCTACGCCGAGTTCGACGATGCGCGCGAAGTTATGGGCATCGGCACGATTTTCTGGGATGACAAAGGGCCGAAACTGCACCTGCATGCAGGCATCGGTCGCGAAAGCGAAACGTTCGTGGGCTGCCCGCGCGGCGGGGCATCGATCTTCCTCGTGCTGGAAGTGGTCATGTTCGAAATCGTGGGCTTCGAAGCGGGCCGACGGTTCGACCCGGCCTCGACGCTGACGCTGCTATCGTTCGGCGCTGTGAAGTAGAATTCGGAATATTGGCGCGGTGGGGCTCGCAGTCCCACCGCTTATGTGGAACAGCGGACAGACGTGTTGGCTCGGCTACACGGCTTGGCTAGCAAGCCATGCCACCCGTCATCCAAAAATTCCGCTCTGTTGCGCCCACTTGCGCGATTAAGCCGCGATGCGGACCGCAGTCCCGCCAGTCAGTCTTCTTGCTTGTCCAGGGCGAGGATGGCCTTCATCCGTTCGCGGATGGGCAGGTGCTGGGTGCATTTTTCCTCGCAGGCGCCGCACAGGCTGCACGCTGCGGCCGCTTCTGGCTTGGCGTTCCAGTGCCATTTCAGGCGATTCACGATCGCCTGGTCGTCCCCATCGTCGCTGAGGATCTTGTGATTGTAGGCTTCCATCAAATGTGGAATATTCACGTCTTCCGGACAGGGTAAGCAGTACCCGCAGCCGGTGCAGAGCCCGTCGAACGTTTCGAGAATCTGTCCGCGAATCTTTTCGACCTTCTCGGCCGGGTAGGGCGTGAAGTTTTCTGCCGCCGCGACGGCCTGGTCGACGTGGTCTTTGGACGAAAAGCCCACCAGCGCCGACGTTATCGCCTGGTTGGAGATATTGAACCGCAAGGCCGCCTCGACCACGGATGCATCCTGCGGGCCTCGCAGAAAATCGAACCGCTCGGCGTTATTGGGGATCAGCCCGCCGGCCAGCGGATTCATCGTCACCACACCGAGGCCCATATCGTGCGCCGTCGCCAGGGCTTTTTCGCGATAGGGGAAGTTCAGCGCGCTGTAGCCCAGCGTAACGCCCTCGAAGTATCCCTCGGACAGGACATCGCTCAGCTCGTTGCCTCGCAGGTGCGAGGAAATCACAACGTGTTCGATGAGGCCTTCTTCCTTGGCCTTGAGCGCCTCGGCGACCGCGCCGCCGGCCAGGCGCTCTTTCCATGCGTCCAGCGTCACAACGCACCAGATGTGGTAGAACGTGATCTTATCCGCGTTGAGTCGCTTGAGGGATTTCTCCAGGCTTTCTCGCAGTTTGCCTGCGTCGGCCTGGCTGGACTTGGTGGAGGTGTAAAACGTGCCGGGTTTCATTTGTTTGAACGCCAGACCGAAGATTTCTTCGCTCTTGTCGTTGCAGTAGAACGGGGCCGTGTCGAAGTAGTTGATGCCTTTTTCGTAGGCGTAATGAACGAGCTCGGCTGCTTTTTCGATCTCTTCGGGGGTTTCGAATTTATCGAATCGCATCCCGCCGCAACTGATCACCGTGACGTCTTTGCCGGTCTTGCCGTATGGTTTTGTCAGCATGGTCATATCCTTCCGTATTGTGTGCAGAGGATTCTATCCGCGAATCGGCGGTGCGCAAACTGAATTCAGCCGGGCTGGCTTTTATCCATGATGCTGGTCGCTTGAGTCAGGAAGGGTTTTCGAGCCCTTAGCTATGGCCGCCCAGGCCGATCCGCGAGACATCGGTTTGCGACTTTCCGAACTTTTTGTATTGCATGCTTATCCCTCGCTGGCTGGGTCGGCCTGCTGCTGCGGCGAGGCCTTGCGGCCGTATTTTCGCCAACTGCCAACCAGGCAGGTAACGATGAACACTACGTGTGCTGCGGTTTCGGCGCATTCTTCGAGCGAGCGATGGATCGCGTGCTCGCCGGGGATGAACTTGAACGCCCGCCGGGCGATCACCTGCGACAGGACGTAGGCAGCGATGGCCGCCACAAGCCAGGACGTGTGTCGAAAGTCCGCAAGCGGCTCCCAGATGCGACTGCGCCATAACACTGTCCAGACGCCGATGACTGCCAGGGCGACGTAAATTCCGCGATGCGTTCCGGCGAAGTGGAACTCGCGGCACGTCAGCGCCGCCGCCAGTGCAGCCAGGATCACGTAAAGCGGATTGAACGTGACGAACGCCCGAACCGTGTAGATCACGGCCACGCTTGCAATCAGATACGGAGCGGGAGTTTCCAGATGGACCTGCAAGGTATCGAACCATTTCGGCCAGATTTGGCTGCACACAACCGCCGCGACAATCGCAGCCGGCGCGAACGCCATCGGCCACCAGCTAGTTTTTCGCCACCAGTTGGGATCGAACTTTGTTGGGTCTACGCTCACGCCCGTTGTCATGTCAGCCTTTCAGTTTGAAGGAAAATGTCTTATTCGATTCATACCAATTTCGTACGAAAAAAGCCACTGCCGCGATATACCGCTTTCACAACGCTCACTCTGTAAGAAAGTAATAACTCACGGCCCCGGCTTTGCCGATACATGTTATTGAACATTCACCCGTAGTGGTTGCGGCCGAGCGCCAGGAGACTTAGCGACATGTTCACAGTAGAGCAGATACTCCGCCTGAAGAAAGCCAACGTCATTTCCACCTCATCTCAAACCAGCATTCGCGAGACGGCCAAGCTCATGGAGGCCGCCGAGGTCGGCTGCGTTATCATCGAAGACGACAAAGGCCTGGCCGGCGTGTTCTCCGAGCGAGATATGGTGGCTCGAGTAATCGCCATGGACATGGACGTGGATTCCACGACCGTGGGCGAGGTGATGTCCTGGCCGGTCAAGGGCTGCAGCCTCGGTGACGACATGAAGGTCTGTGCCGATCTGCTGGACAGGCTACACGTCCGCCATCTGCCGGTGCTCGACGAGGGCAAGGTTGTCGGGCTGATAAGCGCCCGCGACGTGCTGGCCGTGGCGTTCGACGAAGCCTGATTTTCTCTCAATTATCTTCAGTTGCCAGTGTCGCTATGTCCGCACCGGGTGTCTTATCCGTTGTCGAGCGGGGCTCGCCGTCGAAATCCACGCCGGTAATGTCCGTGATATCCACGCCGACTGCGGGGAAGTTTGCGTCGGCAGTCAGGTGCAAATCGCCCTCGGGCAGGTTTGCGAAGGCAGGGCTGCGGTATCGAACCGAGTTGGCGTCCTGGCCGGTTAATTTCCGCCAATTCTTTAGGCTGACAATTCTATTGTTCCAGATGAATCCCGACCTTGGGTCGTAGACGTTTCCTTCGGCGATCCATTCTTTAGGCGCGTAGTTGACGCCGATGTTTCGCTTGCCCGGGCCGGTGTTGGCAAGGATGTTGTTCTTGACGACGAAGCTTTCCGGGCGGTATGGGCTCTGGGGGTAGATACTGATCGCATGCTGGGCCAGCGAGTGCCCCTGCAGGCCGAACGGGCCGACGATCGTATTGCCCGCGATGGTGATCGTGCCAGGCTGCGGCCCGGCGAAGTTGCCCGTCATGCAGAAAATGCCTGCATTCCAGCCGGTAGTGGACGAGATGAAGTTATTTGTGATCGTCACGTCTTCCACGATAGCCGTTATGGGCGAACCGGGGAGGGATGCGGGTAGATTGATCGCGTTCGGCAGAGACGCCCAACCCTCGTACGAATTGTAGATGATGTTTTGGTCGATCACCACGTCGGTAGTGGCCCGGGCCCGGCATGTGGGCGCCGGCGAGTCGCCCTTGACTGTGATGGAGACCCAAATATCCAGAAATACGTTGCCTCGAACGGTGACATCCTGGGTGCACTGCGAAATTACTGCGCCGGCCGTGTGCGCCTTGGCCCCCCACCCGCGCGGATTGCCGTCTATCACGTTGTCGACGATTTCGATGCCGGTGATCTGGCCCCACAGTTTGAAAGCGTTGACGGCAGAAGCGTAACCCAGCTTGGCCTTTTCCTCGGGCGCGCCGAAGTATTTCAGCGTGTTGTTCCGGAATCGCAGCGGGCCTTGCATCCGGTTCGATCCGCGGAAGCAGAACGAGCCGAACTCGTCGATCCGGTTGTTGATGAAGGCGGCGTGCTTGAACGGAACGCTATTGCCCCCCTGGGGGAATAAGTTCACCACGATCGTACTCGAAGACATCCACGCGCCCTTGTTGATGCGCTGCATTTCGATGTCGTGAAAGTACAGGTGCGACTGGACAGGGCGGGGCGATTTGCCTCGCGGGCGAATGGCGCCGCGAGATTCCTTCATCCAGCCGCCGCCGCCGTAATCGCGGATCGACAGGTGCGCGATTTCGACGAAGCTCGTTCCGTTGTCGCGATTGTTGATGGCAATAAGCAGCTCGCCGCCTCCGTCGAGCACGGCCACGTCGTCGGTGTCGTACGGCGGGTACTCGCCGTCGCCGTCGCGGTCCCAGCCGACGATCATCATCGGGTTGGCTGGAAACTCGAAGCCGTCTCGCACGTACTTGTCGGCCAGGCCGCTTTGGGTGAGCATGAGCGATTCTTTGAACACGCCTGCGATGCAGATGATGTCTTCGGCACCGTCGGCCGGGCCGTCGGCCATGTCTAGCGCCTTCTGGATGGTCTTGTATGGCCGTTCTGGCGAGCCGTCGCCGGTCGCATCGTCGCCCGTGCGCGAATCGACGTACAGCAGGTCTTCGTCCACGCCGTCGCCGTCGATGTCCTTCGTCTTGCCGTCGCCGATCAATCGGTCGGCCGGCTCGCCCAGGACGCCGTTGCGGTTCAGGTCGAATCCGCATGCTCGCGGGATGTAGCCCTTGCCGTTTTCGGCTATGTAGTTGGCGATGAAGCTCCCGGCCGGGGCGCTGTCGTGAGAATCCGCCGCCGGTTGGGCCGACGCGGCCCCGCAACTGCACAAAAAGACAAGGCCGGTAAGTAACGTCCCAAGACGCAAGAAATTCATGAGTTCTCCCTTATTGCGTGGGTAAAACAGTATGGTCGTATGTAGCCACTGCTCGTCCGGTTTTTTAAATGAGTGCCTCGGTCGGCGTTCCATTTTTCGCTAGCCGCGAGCGCCTGAGCTAGCGGTTTTTCTCTCAAGAAACAACAGCAACCGCTCGCTCACGTTCGCGGCTAGTACATCGAATCATTGCAAGATGGAACTCAACGAATAATCGCGCGTCAGTCGCAAAAAAGCCGGTAAGAACGGAACTACGCCATTTGCGGCGGGTTTTCCTCGTCGGCCCAGTTTTCCATGAGTTCTACATAGTTGCCTTCTGGATCGTGAAAGAAGCAAACTCGCATTCCGGGCGAAATACCCGAACAGTCGATAATATCTTCCGACGTGATCCCGGCCGTCTTGAGTTCTGCGATCTTGGCTTTCAGGCTGGGCACTAAAAATGCGAGATGGCGGTAGCCGACCGTCTGCTCGCCGCCGGTGGCGTCGGCGGGGGCGTCTGGATTGAGGAACAATTCGATACACATGGCCCCCAGCCGCAAGACGACGAACTCGCCCGGATCGCCCGGGTTGAACACCCTCGCCCGGCGAAAGCCGAACTGCTCGGTGTAGAACTTTTCCATCGCCGCTTTATCGCGACAGCCAAACGCAATATGTCCCATGACATTCATTCAATTTGCTCCTGTTATCAATTAGTCGACGAACCGAGTTCGCTATTTCGAATCCAATAAATTACCCGCAATCAGCCTCATATCCAAGAGGAATCGCCGTTCAAATACTCTATCCCGCACCGGAGCGGAAGGTGGGCGCTGGCGGTCTCGCCCGGCGGCCGCTACAGTTCGGGCATGAGTACGAGAAAAATTGATGCACACGCCCACTTTTTCGCCGACCGGCCCGAAGCCCTGTCGCTTCTGGCCAAGTTCGACATCAAGGCCATCAATCTCTGCTTCGCCGAGGGCGATAACCTTCCCTGGACCGAGCAGGCCGACTTCTTTAGCGGGATGGCGAATAGCATGCCCGACCGCTTCGCCTGGTGCACGACGTTCGGCGTGGACGGCTTCGGCGAGGCCGATTACGCCGAGCGCGTCATTGCAGGGCTCGATCGCGATTTCGCACGCGGCGCCATCGGCGTGAAGGTATGGAAGAACATCGGCATGGAGCTTCGCAACGCCTCCGGCCAATACGTGACGCTGGACGACCCGGGCTTCGAGCCGATCTTCGCGCACCTCGAAGCTGCCGAACGTACCGTTGTGCTGCACACGGCCGACCCCGTGCGCGCTTGGCAAAAAATCGACCCGCTGCCGATGTACATACAGAACAATCCAAAATGGTACATGTACCCCAAAACCGACGCGCCCTCGCACGCCGACCTGATGGCCGCCCGGATGAAGGTGATGGATCGCCACCCCAAACTATTGCTGATCGGGGCGCATTTTGGCAGCGAGGATGGCGATTTCGCAACGCTCGACCGCCGGCTGGAAGAGTACCCGCAATACGTTATGGGCATCGGCGGGCGAACGCCCGAGCTGGCTTTCATGGACCACGCAGTGGTGCGCGACTTCCTGATCCGCTGGCAGGATCGTCTTACGTTCGGCACGGATTTCGGCCTGGCCGGGCGACGACAAAGCGACCTCACCGAAGAGCAGTTCGTAAAATTCATCGAGCACACGGAGCGGGATTACACCGCCCAGCTCGACTTCTACTTTACCGATAAGCTGTGCTGGTTCTACGGCGAGGAGTTCCCCGGCCTGGCTCTGCCGGACGACGTGCTGGAGAAACTGTTCTACACCAACACCAAACGCTTCTTCCCGGACCTGCCGTTCTAAATTTTAATAATCCCTGACAGGGGAGGACAAATCATGAGCAGGAAGAAACGCAGAATCGTTAGGGTTGGGCTGGTCAAGGCCCCATTCGAATGGGGCGATTCCAAGACGAACATGGCCATGCTCGAGAATCTCGCCAGACCATTGGCCAATGCTGGTCTCGATGTGCTGATCACTCCCGAGTGTTTTCTGGACGGGTACATGATCCGCGACCGCAAGCGCGTTACCGCCAGGAAACTCGCGGCGCGTTGCGTGACCGGCCTGTCCGACAGCTATGTTCGCCGGGCCAGAAAACTCGCCACCCAACTCGGCAGCTATCTGGTGTTCGGCGCGTCTACACGCGACCGCAAGGGCGTCGTTCGTAACACGGCCTTTCTGTTCGGGCGACAGGGCGAGTACGTCGGCACGTACCACAAGGTAATGCCCGATCATTTCTACGAGGCTGGCTGCGAGCTGCCCGTGTTTGAAACCGACTTCGGTCGGGTCGGCATTATGATCTGCGCCGATCGCCGCTGGCCGGAACTCGTACGCTGCCTTCGCCTCAAGGGCAGCGAGATGATCCTCAACCCGACGTGGGGGATGTACGGCCCGCTCAACACCGCGATTATGCAGACGAGGTCGTACGAAAACGGCATCCCGATTTGCTTCGCGCATCCGGAACAATCGCTGATCTGCCTGCCGGACGGCAAGGTGGCAGCCGTGCTGGAATCGAACATGCCCGGCGTGCTCGTACACGACATCGACTTGTCCGAAAACATCCAGCCGAAAGTTACGCCCGACAAGGCGCGTAGTCATCCGATCCAGAACCGCCGCTCGGAACTCTACGGCGCCCTTACCGAACCGAAATAGGCCAGTGGGCGGGGCAACGGTAGGCCGGATTTAAACCCGGAGAGATTAAGAGCGAATACTGGTGCGCCGGGTCAAGACCCGGCCTACGGCTACGCCAACCCTACATCGCCGGAACTCCAGTGCTGAGCTCCGGCGACGCGGGATAGGTCTGGTGATTCACTATTTCTTTTTCCTGCGCAGCAACCCTGTGATTCCGACCAGCAGCAGCATTGCGGAGGTGGGTTCCGGAACGACGATCACCTGAGAGACGGTGTTGCCATTTCCGTCATCGAGCGTGACGGTCACTCGCGCCGGTCCTTCCAATTCGTTGATTGCATATAGCGTGAGCGTGCCGGTATCAGGGCTATAAATGATATCGACCGAAGACAGCAGGGGCGGGTCATCGGGTCGCGTTAGTTGAATAGTACTCGGCCGATTGATGATATCGTCCAGCACATCCCATCCGTTGATCACCTGGCCGAAGACCGTGTGCGCACCATACAGCCACGGTGTGGCGGCATCGGTGATGAAGAACTGGCTGTCATTTGTATCGGGGCCACGATTGGCCGTCCCCAGCATGCCCGGCCCGGTGTATGCGAGCGTCGGATGAACTTCATTCGCGTAATCCCCCAGCGGGCTTCCGCCCGTTCCGTTGCCGTTCATCGCATCGCCGCTCTGGATTATGAAACCCGGAATCACTCGATGGACGGGAACATTCGTGTAGAACGGCGTGCCGGCCGGGTTAAGTGTTCCGTCTGGGTTCACCTCGTTCTGGGAAAGCGTGATGAAGCGTTCGGTTGCCAAAGGACTCCGCCCCTCGAACAATTCCACGAGAATGTCGCCCACAGGTGTGATTCCGTCGCTTTCGGTGAAGTGCATTATCGCAGAGCGATTGCCTTGCGGAACATGGTACAGAAGGTTTGGATTGTCGCTGACGACTGTGATACTCAGCGAGTCGCCATCGGGATCGAACCCGTCGATTCCAATGGTGGCGACGCCGCCGACCAACTCAACGGAAGATGGCAGGGGCGTGGCGAACGAAGGCGCTGCATTGTGACCCCCGTGAGCGGGAGCAAGTGCAGACAAAACGATGAAGGCGGCCGTGGTGAGCAACAAATTTTTCTGATTCACGTTCTTCTCCTATTGTACGTGGTGTACGCCTTGAGCCGTCCTGGGCGTTGGTAGCCAGTGTCATTCCATTTCAGCAAAGCCGTCAACGTGATCGCCTTGAGTTGGTGCGGCAATTGACCGTTGGCCGGCGCTGGAATGCTTTGAGCGCAGCTAATCCTCTCTTGTAAAAAATCGCATAAAATTGAGCAATGAGCGTCGTACAGGCATCCAAGGTATCGCATATCGCTGTTTGCGGCTGAGCACGATTAAGAGCATCTTAAGCTTGATCTGTCTCATTCCGGCTGGTTGCGGCTTCGGTGAGCTACGTCAGCCTGCATCGACAATGCTCCTGGCATTGCCTGCTTCGGCTTCCTCGCTCACCTCGTCCTCACTGCGCCGGCTCTGTGACATCTCAATCTAAAACGCTCTATCTACGATACCAAGTTACACATTGTACTGCTTTTTCGCTTTTTAAGCAAGACATTTCCTGCAAAACCGGCATTCCCCAACCCGTCGCAGAGCCTCATAAACGAAGGCGCAATTACTTGACGTGCAGGTGGTTTATTGGAGCCGGCATCACGACCAGAGCAGGTCGGGCCCGCCCTTGCAGACCTTGCCAAGCACCCAGCATCGCTCGCCCGTGCGGCTGAGGCGGTTCAGGATCGCCTCGACGAAGTGTGGAGAGACAATCATCACGTACCCTACGCCCATGTTGAATACTCGCATCATTTCGATGGAGTCCACCGGGCCGCGGTCGGCGATGAGGTTGAAAATCGGAGGTATGCGCCAACTGTTGCGCTTGACTCGAACGGTCAGGCCTTCGGGCAGCACGCGGGGCAGGTTGCCGGGCAGGCCGCCGCCTGTGATGTGCGACATCGACTTGACCACACGCTTGACGCTGTAGTGCTCCAGGGTCGCCAAAACCTGGCGAACGTAGATCCGCGTCGGGCGGAGCAGCGCCTCGCCGACCGAATCGCCTTCCAACTCCGGCGGGCGATCGTTGACGTCGAACCCGGCCTTGTCGAACAGAACCTTTCGCGCCAGGCCGAACCCGTTGCTGTGCAGCCCGTCGCTGGCCAGGGCAATCGCAATGTCGCCAGCCTCGACTGTCGATCCGTCGATGATCCGGTTTCGCTCGACGACGCCCACTGCGAAGCCCGCAATATCGAAGTCACCACGCTTGTATACGTCGGGCATCTCGCAGGTCTCCCCGCCCAGCAAAGCACAGCGGGATTCCACGCACGCGTCGGTTATGCCTTTGATCAGTTCGGCCACCTTGGTGGGCACGACCTTGTTGACGGCCAGGTAATCGATGAAGAACAGCGGCTCGGCCCCGCAGCAGATCAGGTCGTTAACGCTCATCGCTACGCAATCGACGCCGATCGTGTCGAGCTTGCCCATGCTGATGCCGACCAGCATCTTCGTGCCTACGCTGTCGGTGCAGGATACCAGCACCGGGTCGCGATAATTGCGTTTGAAGAGTTTCTCGTTGAAGTCCAGGCGGAACAGCCCGGCAAAACCGCCCAGGTTGCCCATCACCCGGGGCGTGCGGGTACGCTCGACCATGGGGCGGATGAGATCGACAACGGCTTCGCCGGCATCGATGTCAACGCCGGCTTCCTTGTACGTGATCGATTTAGAGGGTTTGGCGCTCATGGCAGATATCGTAGCAGCCGCCGAGACGATTGCAACGCCCTGCGCGGCCGCCAGCCAGGTTCGAGGCCTGACCTGCGAAGCATTTTTTACATTATCAGTCCGTTTTGTGCGGGCGATGTTTGACAAATGACCGCGCTGCGTTTACGGTTGACGTAATGGCCGATTTGGATGGGGATCAATGGCATGAAGACGTCTGAGCGGACATTTCTGGCGATTGTCATAATAGCGGGGCTTGCGGTATGCGCTTGCGAGCAGCCTGGCCGGCAACCGGCATTGACGATTGCCCAACAACAGGAATTACAAACACTTACCGAGCAACTTGTCGATCCAGGTCGATCTTCGCGAACCAAGCTGGACGCGGCTGTGCTGCTGCTGAACAGGCCCTATCGCGAGGCGACCGATACCCTGGTGGGCCTGCTGGGCAATCCGGGCAACCCGGCCGCTCAACGGGCAGTGGCCGAGGCGCTCGCAAGGCACGGCGGTCAGAACAAAGCGTTCGTCAAGCCGCTGATGAAACTTCTGGACGGGCAGGACGCTACGCTTCGTGCGGCGGCAGGGAGGGCACTGGCAAGCTACAGCGACCCGGCCGTCGTTGGCCGACTGACGCTCGTCGCAATCGACCAGCGAAAGCCCAAAACGGTACGACTGGTCGCTATCCGGTCCCTGTCGCTGGTTCTCGATAAGCGTGCGGTCGCAACGGCGATTCAACTGTTGGACGATTCCGACAGCGACATTCGCCAGTCGGCGGCCGATACGCTGATCAAACTGACCAATATTCGCTCGTTCGGCAACGATGCGGACGAATGGAAACTCTGGTGGTCGCGCAATCGCGACAAGAAACGCACCGAGTGGCTGGCCGACCTGGCCGACCGGCTCGGGCGAGCCAAGGCCGGTCTCGAACGCGAGAACGCCGTCCTGCGGGAGCGCCTGATACGGACGACGGCTGAGGTTTACTCGGCCACGCCGAGCAGCGCGCGTGAAACCATTCTGATGGATTTGCTGAACGATCCGCTGGCGGACATCCGCCTGGTCGGAACCAGGTTGACCGATCGTCGGCTGACCGGCGGCGAGCCGGTTTCGCCCGAGGTTACATTGCGTCTTCGGGCGATGCTCAGCGATTCGGACTCTCGCGTGCGTGCTTCGTCGGCGATGCTGTTGGCGAACCTGGCCGACGCAGAATCGCTGCCGATCGTTCTTGGGCGGCTGGAAATTGAACGCGACAATACCGCGCGGCAAGGGCTGTTGACGGCTCTTGGACGTTTGGGCAGCCTCGACGCGTTGCCGGCTGTGCTGGCGGAAATTACTTCCGAAAATACGGGCGTTTCGACGGCAGCGGCAGCGGCGCTGGCGAGAATCGTCGAACTCCATGCGTTGTCCGGATCGGTTCGACGGGAGGCTGTGGACGCCCTGATCGATCGCTACGAACGCGCCGCACAATCGACAGACGGCGCCAGGCTGCGGGAGGCGCTGCTGACCGCGATGAGCAAGATCCCCGATCGCGCCATTGTGCGTGTCTTGCGGGGGGCCGTTACGGACCAGGCAGCCACGGTTCGTCTGGCGGCGGTGGGGGCGCTGGCGGGTCTGGGCAATGGCGACTCGGCACAGATGCTTAGCCCCCTGGTTGCCGACAGCGATCGCGGCGTTAGGCAGGCCGCCATTACGGCCATCGGGACGCTGGCCGGCAAGGAGCATCTATCACTGATTCTCACGCGAACGGACCCGGCGGTCGAACCAGACGCGGCCGTTCGCAAACAAGCCTGGGCCGTCGCGACACAGATTCTTTCAGACGCGGCCCCCGATACGCTTGAAAGAGTGGCCGGGGAATTGGCGAACCGCCCCGACGCGGCCGCTCAACGCATTCAGATACTCCAGATGCTGGTCGCCGCGCTGCAGAACGAAGAACCCGCCGTGCAGGGCGCCGCCCAGAGGGATCTAGGCCTGGCGCTGGCTTCGGGCAAGCGGCCCGCTGAGGCGGCAGTGCATCTTGGCGAGGCATGGAAACTCTACGACCAGGCCAAGCATCCCGATGCGATAAAAGTCTGGGACGAATGGCTCGATGCGCTACTCGCCGGAGACGACGCGACGGCCGTTCGGGTGATGAACGGCCAGACCGACGCAGAATGCTTCAACAAGGCATTGGCGAGGCTGATCGATCGCTTGCAGGCATTGCGGGGCGAGAAGCAATATGCTTCGGCGAAAATGATCGCCCTGGCCGTGCTGCGGGAATTGCCTCATCGACTCGGCGATGCCGAGCGGCAGACTATCGAACAATTATTAGCGGAAGTGAATGAACTGCTGCAGGCCGAGGATAAGTCGAGTGTCGTGAGACTTGTGTCGATGCTGACATCTTCAGACGAAAACGTTCGGCGATCCGCTGCAGACGAATTGCGTCACTTGGGGCCGCGCTCGGTCGAGCCGCTGCTCGATGCACTGGACGATTGCCTGAACTCCGAGAAGCTCGACACCGGCCGCGAAGCCGCCATCATCGCGGTGCTCTCGCAAATTGCCCCAGAACTGAACGGCTACTCCGCTGACGCAGCCGTGCCGGAGAAGCTCAGGAAAATCAGAACATGGCGAAATCTCATCCCCTGAGTAGCCGCTATTTTTCCATGGGCGACCAGTCGAGCGTTTGACCACCTTTGACAAATCCCCTCCCAGCGAAGAAAATGCGCCGATCCTATAAAGGTAAAGGAAGATCATGGTGACCCATTGCATAGGAATTGACTTGGGCGGAACGTTTGTGAAGTTCTGCCTGCTGGACAGCGATCGACGCCCGAGCGAGATCATCGAACTGCCCACCCCTCAAAAGGGCGACGACCTGATTCACCAGATGGTGCATGGCGCTCGGTCGCTGATGGACCGCCACGGCGTGAGTGGTTCGGATATCCTGGCCGTGGGGATCGGCTCGCCGGGTCCGCTGGATTTCGAGACCGGCTGCATCATTTCACTGTCGAACCTGCCGGGCCTGGATGGGCTGCCGATCCGCGATCGTGTCAGTGAGGGGCTTGCCAAGCCGACCCTGCTGGAAAACGACGCCAATGCAGCCGCCTACGGCGAGTTCGTCTGCGGAGCGGGCGTAGGCACGCAAGATATGGTGATGCTCACGCTGGGCACGGGCCTGGGCAGCGGAATCATTCAGGACGGCAAGCTGTTGCACGGGTCGCACGGGCTGGGCGGAGAGCTCGGCCACATGATCGTCGAGCCCGGCGGCGAGTTGTGCGGCTGCGAGCAAAAGGGCTGCCTGGAACGCTATTGCTCAGCAACGTACATCGCCCAGCGTGCAGCCAAGCGCATCGAGGCGGAAAATGACGGCGGATTGCTGGCGGCGGTGATGCGCCAGAAAGGCGAGATCAACTCCAAGGATATTGTCGAGGCCGTCCAGGCCGGCGATACGATGGCCCAGGAGGTCTGGGATGACGCGATGGTCTTCCTGGCGATCGGCTGCGTGAGTATCTGTCGAATTTTCGACCCGGAAAAAATCGTCATCGGCGGGGGCATGGCCAGCGCTGGCGAGCAACTGCTCCAGCCGTTGCAAAAATATTACCAGGAGCAGAATTGGAAGCTTACCGACATCCGAACGGAACTCGTCCTCGCCCAACTCGGCAACGACGCAGGCGCAATCGGAGCGGCGGGCGCCGCCTGGGCGAAGTTCGGATAGATTCGGAAAAGCTGAAGTGCGATGGCCGATTTGGCGACAAGGGAAAAACTTTCGCTACGGGTCGGCCGAATTGTCTTAATTGTATAAATTATAAAAAATGCCGATAGGCCTGATAGAGCTACCCATGAAACATTACCATCCGACATTCGATGAGTTCCGGGCCCTTGCCGAGAAGGGCAACACAATTCCCGTTTATCGCCAGCTGCTGGCCGACGCGTTGACGCCGGTGACGGCATACAAACGCCTTGCAATGGCCGATGACGCCAACCCGTCTGGACACGCGTTCTTGCTGGAAAGCGTGGTTGGCGGCGAGCGAATCGGAACGCATTCGTTCGTGGCGGCCGACCCGGAAGCGACCTTCACCGCCACCCGCAACGCCATTACGATCTGCCGGCCCGACGGTACGCAGGAGGAAATTACCTCCGACGATCCGCTGGCGGAGTTGGATCGCATGCTCCAGCCGTACCAGCAGGTGCACCTGCCGGAGTTGCCGTGTTTCACGGGCGGGCTTGTCGGCTTCGCGGGGTACGACATGGTGCGATATTACGAGCAGTTCGGCGAAGGCCCCGACGACGATCGCAAAATACCCGACCTCTCGTTCGGCCTGTACCGCACGATGGTGCTGTTCGACCATATTTCCAAGACGGTCAAGGTGATTTCCAACGCCCACATCGACGGCGACCCGGGCGAGGCGTACCGCAAGGCCTGCGACGAAGTTGAAAAAACCATCGATCGCCTGTGCAAAGGACCGAGCCTGCCCGTTACCGAAGTGACACTCGATCACCTGCCGGAACTTCCGTACGAGTCCAATTTCACGCAGGCTCGCTACGAAGAGGCGGTCGAGGCCTGCAAAGAATACATCCGCGCTGGCGACATTTTCCAGGTCGTCATCTCGCAGCGGCTGGCCGTCGTTACCGAGGCCGAGCCGTTCGATATCTACCGCGCGCTGCGCGTGGTGAACCCCTCGCCGTACATGTTCATCCTGAAATCGCCGGCAGTGACGCTGGTGGGCAGCTCGCCTGAAATACTCTGCCGGGTCGAGGGCGGGGTGGTTACCAATCGCCCGTTGGCCGGCACACGCCCGCGAGGCGCGACCGAGGCCGAGGACGTTGCGCTGGCCGAAGAGTTACTCGCCGACGAGAAAGAACGGGCCGAGCATATAATGCTCGTGGACCTCGCCCGCAACGACGTTGGGCAGGTGGCCGTGCCGAATAGCATCAAACTGTCCGACGTGATGACCATCGAGCGGTATTCGCACGTAATGCACATTGTCTCGGACGTACAGGGGCAGTTGGCGCCGGGCATGACGGCTTTCGACGCGCTGAGAGCGGCGCTGCCGGTAGGGACGGTTTCGGGTGCTCCCAAGATTCGCGCCATGGAGATCATCGACGAATTCGAAACCACACGCCGCGGGCCTTACGCGGGCGCCGTCGGCTACGTGGATTTTTCCGGCAACATGGATACGTGCATCGCGCTGCGAACGATGGTGATTCACGGCGGGAAGGTTTACATCCAGGCCGGCGCCGGCATCGTTGCCGATTCCGTGCCAGCCACGGAGTACCAGGAAACTCTCAGCAAGGCCAAGGCGCTGTTGAAGGCCCTGGCGGTCGCCCAGTCCGGCTTCGGCGATTAGTTCGTATTAGATCGCTTTCTGTCCCAAGCCAGTCGCAGTAATTCCAGGGCTGCGATTGCCGCGATTGCGCCCACGCCATCGGCGAGCCAGTCCTCAAATGCTGCGTGTCGGCCGAAAAGCGGCTGGGTGATTTCATCGAAAGCGGCGTAGAGCAATAGCCCGCCGAGGCAGAATACGACGCGCCATTTCGCCCGCACGCCATTGGCGGCCAGCGTCACCCACAGCACCACACCAAGCCCAAAAAAACCGACCGCGTGCAGCAGCTTGTCGCCGGGCATTTCGCCTGGCAGAGAATCAGCTGGAATGTGAGTGGCGACAAAGGCGCTCAGCCAAACGACAATGCAGCCGATCAGGGTCAAACGTCGGGCCGTGCGCGATGACAGGCCGGGGGAGGTCATGATTCGCTTGGTGGGGGAGTTTCGTCATTCACAGCCGCGACAGTTTCGTCATTCGCAGCCGCGACAGTTTCGTTTGAGGTCAGCTCGGGCGGAATCGCTTGGGCTGAAGCATAGGGCTCGTCGAGTGTTTCGGGTGCGACCGGGGTAGGCTTTGATTGCATCGAGCTGCCTGCCAGAGCGATGAACTGCTCAGCCAGTGCGAGATAGTCTCCGGCGCCGTTGCAATTGCGATCGTAATCGAAAATCGTTTGTCCGTGCGATGGGCATTCGGCGAGTTTCACGTTTCGTCGGATTCGCGTTGGGAAAATCTTGGCGTTGGCCCACGGCGTGTCCGAGCCTCGTGCGGATTCGAGGAACGCTTCGACGTCGGCGGTTACTTCGCCGGCCAGTCGCGTCTGGCTTTCGTACATGCAGAAGATCACGCCGCCAACGCGAAGCTTGGGGTTGATTCTTCGTTGGACCAGCGAGACGGTTTCCAGCAGCTTGCCCAGCCCCTGAAGAGCCAGGAAATGCGCCTGGAGCGGGATGATCACCTCGTCTGCGGCGGCCAGGGCGTTGAGCGTCAACAAGCCCAGGCTGGGCGGGCAGTCGATCAGGACGAACTCGTAGGGGAGGTTCTCCTCGGCGAGGTGGTCTGCGAGGATTTGCTCTCGGCCGACCGTGCCGGCCAACTCGATTTCCGCCGCGGCCAGGTCGATAGTCGAGCCGACGACCGCGAGATTATCGGTTATTTGCACAGTGGCGGATGCCAGTGACGCCTCGCCGCTCAATACGTCATAGACGCCGATTTCGGGCGTGCCGGGTTCGACGCCGAAGTGCAGCGTCAGGTGGGCCTGAGGGTCCAGGTCGATCAGGCACGTCGAATGGCCTCTGGCGGCCACTGCGGCGCCGAGGTTTGCGACGGTGGTCGTCTTGCCGACGCCGCCTTTCTGGTTGAGGATGGCAAAAACCTTCACGGCTAGCATTATAGGTTGCGATTGCGTGGAGGCAAGGGCGCAAAAAAACCGCGGCGAGCGTGCCGTGGCATGACACTCGCCGCGAGTTTTGTCGCAACCTGCTTCGCCTTGAGGCGTCGCAGGCGATCGCCGATGAATTCTCAGCGATTACTTCTTGCGTTTTTTCGCTTTCTTCTTCGTGGCTTTTTTCTTGGCCGTCTTCTTCGCTACTTTCTTCTTCGCGACTTTCTTCTCGGCCTTTTTCTTTACAACTTTCTTCTTTGCGACTTTCTTCTTCGCTACCTTCTTCTTTGCGACTTTTCTCTTGGCCTTCTTTACGACTCTCTTCTGGGCCCTTTTCTTTACGACTTTTTTCTTCGCAACTTTCTTCTTCGCTACCTTCTTCTTTGCGACTTTCTTCTTGGCTTTCTTCTTCGGCATTTCAGGCACCTCCTCTCGGGTGTTGGTTTTGATATCCGAAGTTAAACTATCGTTAACTTTGTACACTTCTTATCGTTCTGTTCGCAAGTATTCCTCAACTAATTTCTTTCACTTTTCGCCGGCATTTTATCTTGTGCGCAACGTATTGCGCGCCTTATCGCAAAAGCAGAATCGATAGTACGCATCGGGCGAATACTTCGACAGGCCATTAGAGGCCTGCCTCCGAACAGAATAATCATTAATATGAATGCGTCATCCGGAGGATACAGGAACCACGAACCATTTTAAATTCATCGTTGATCGCAGGCCGTCATACGTAATGAACAAATCCAATAGCCATATTGTTCTCGCCCGCCAGCCAATACAGCTGTCTGCACTTGCAGAATATTTCCCTGCCAATAGGTAGAGGGCTCTCGTTGAAGCAGATGATAATGTGATGGCTCGCTACAAGGCTGCGTGCATGTAAGGCACTGGTATGCAATTCATTATATTCTATTGATCGGGCGACGCAAACACATCCGATTGAAGGCAAGGTGAATGGGCTGCGGATATTTTGACGGCGGATGTTCCCCGGCGGGGCGAAGATGCGGCGGGTAATGAATAAAATGATCCAGAGAGGGTGATAGGCGATGGGAGCCATGCAACCGCGAGCCGGGCCTGCGTTCAGTGAGAACGCTTTGCGAACGTTGGAAGCGAGATATCTTCGGCGGGATCCGAATGGATGTCTTGAAGAAACTCCGCAAAAACTTTTCGAACGTGTTGCGAGTTACGTTGCAGGAGCCGAAGGCGACTACGAAAGTACCGCGCGAAATTTTTTGGAATACGAACAAAAGTTTTTTGATTTTATGACGCGCGCGGAATTTTTACCGAACAGTCCGACGTTAATGAACGCGAATCACCAAGTGGGAATGTTGAGCGCATGTTTCGTTCTTCCGATCGCAGATAGTGTGGAAGAGATTTTTGAATCGGTAAAAAACACCGCACGTATTCAAAAAGCGGGGGGCGGAACAGGCTTCTCATTCGATCGTCTGCGACCGACGGGAGATTACATTGCATCGTCTGGCGGGAAGACTTCCGGGCCGATCAGTTTTTGGCGAGTATTTTGTGAAGCGACTCGCGCGATTCAACAGGGCGCGTTTCGGCGCGGTGCGAACATGGGGATGATGAGTATCGATCACCCTGACATCTTGAAATTCATCACGGCGAAGAACGATCCGGCCGAGTTCGAAAACTTCAATATCTCCGTAAAGATTACCGACGAGTTCATGCGACTGCTGCACAATGACCCCGACGGCCCGCACGAAGTGGTCAACCCTCGCACTGAAAAGCGATATTTGTTGCCGAGACGGCTGGAGATCGCGACATATTCGCTTGGCGATCTGGCGCCGGCGTCTGGAGACGCTGCGGGCTGCTTTTCTCGGCTGGATATGTGGGAAATGATCGTTCACGGCGCCTGGCAGACCGGCGAGCCGGGCATTTGCTTCATCGATCGGGTCAACGACGACAACCCGACACCGCTGCTCGGGCGAATCGAGGCGACCAACCCCTGCGGTGAACAGCCGTTGCTGGATTACGAGGCCTGCAATCTCGGTTCGATCAACCTGGCGAAGTTCATTGACGGCGGCGCGGTGGACGAACCGCGCCTGCGGGAAACGATCCGGCTGGCAGTCCGCTTTCTCGACGACGTGATCGACGTGAACGACTATCTGATCGGACCGATTGAAGAAATGTGTCGCGGCAACCGAAAGATCGGGCTGGGCGTAATGGGCCTGGCCGACGCGATGTTTGAACTCGGCATCAAGTACGACAGCATTGAGGGGCTCGAATTCGGCCGAACGATCGCAAGGTTGCTCGCCGAAGAGGCCTTCGCCGCCAGCGAGGCCCTGGCTGGGGAGCGTGGCAACTTTCCGAACTGGCCGGGCAGCGTCTGGGATGTCCGCCATCGCCGGCCAATGCGTAACGCGGCGGTTACGACCGTCGCGCCGACCGGGACGTTGAGCATACTGGCCGGGTGCAGCGGTGGCATCGAGCCAGCATACGGCTTGGCGTTTGTGCGTCGCGTCCTGGACGGGCAGGAATTGCTGGAGGTGAACGGCCCGTTTCGACGCCGCGCAGAACGCTGCGGGTTCTGGAGCGAATCGCTTGCCCGTCGCCTGGCGGGCGGCGAGCAGTTGAGCGGAATCGAAGGCATCGATGACGAGGCTCGCAGAATCTTCGTCACGGCCCACGACATTTCTCCCGAATGGCACGTTCGCATGCAGGCGGTTTTTCAGGAGTACATCGACGGGGCCATCTCCAAGACGATCAATTTGCCCGCCGGTGCGGCGACTTCAGACGTCGACCATGTATATCGCCTGGCGTACGATCTCGGCTGCAAGGGCGTGACGGTTTATCGCGACGGCTGCCGGGCCGACCAGCCAATGGCGGCCGGGACATGGCCGGGCAATAACGGCCGCGAATGCCCCCAGTGCCGCAGGCCTATGGACGCCGAGGCCGGCTGCGATAGGTGTCCTCGATGCGGTGAAGTGCTGTGTGCGGTATGACCAACCCGGGCGGAAAGCTCAAAAACGCTTGGATGACGGGCCCGCGAGGGGTATGCTGATGGCGTTACCCTGTTACTTGAATTACTTGAAAAAGTTCCGATGCTCATAGGGAAGTCTTATGCAACGAGTGGTTATTTTTGCGGTATTGTTGGCGTCGCTGGTCGGTGGATGTGCGGTCACTCAGGACCAGAACACGCCGGTCTGGCAGCGGCATGAGGTAGACCCGGCCACCGGAAGGGGATTCTGGTATTACATCCCCAGCACGTACCGGGAGGATACTCCTGCGCCGGTCATCGTTTCCTGTCACGGCACGCCCCCGTACGACATTGCCGAGCATCACATTCGCGAATGGAAGATGCTGGGCGAGCGGAACGGCTGCATCATCATTTGCCCGGAACTGATAGCCACCGACGGGCTGATTGGCGACGGGCCTGTCGTCGGGATGTTGAGCGACGAGCGATACATCCTGAGCCTCATCAGCCTGTTCGGATATCGCTACAATATAGACCGGGCGAATATCATGATTACCGGATTTTCCGGCGGGGGGTTCCCGACGTACTGGGTGGGCTTGCGACATCCGGAGATATTCAGCGTAGTGGCGGCGAGGAACTGCAATTTCAGCCGAACGAACCTCGACGGGTGGTATCCGCCGGAGGCCATGAGGAGTTCGATCCTGGTCTACTATGGTGAGAACGACCCGGGTACGATCGCCGGGCAGTCCAAGGCGGCCATAAGATACCTCAGGTCTAAAGGGTTCAGGGTCGAAACACGAGTGCTGAAGGGCCTGGGACACGAACGACATCCGGAAGTGGCGATGGAATTCTTCCGCCGCAAGTGGCGCACGCCGCGACCTTCGCTGTAAATGTTTAGCTTGGATGCTGCCAGGCTCGTTGGCTGGTGAGCAAGGTCTGTAATCGCAAGGGGACGCGCACGTGAGCAAACGCGGGCTGAGCTGGAATCGGGTGGGCTGCGTTATCGCCATGGCGGGCGTGGTGCAGTTTATCGTCTGCGGCTTGATTGCGATGCGACTCTATCCTGGGGGCAACGAATTCGAGCCTGAAAGGGTGGGCTACTCGTTCTGGCAGAATAGTCTGAGCGATCTCGGGCGGGAGGTGGCGCACAACGGTCAGGCCAATCCGGTCGGCTCGAAAACTTTCAACATTTCCATGGCGGCCACCAACGTGTGCCTGGCGGCTATGTGGATGATCCTGCCGGGGCTGTTTGCTTCGCAAAGGCGGAATGGCCTGGCCGTGCGGATATTGGGCGGGACGTATGCAGCCGGCATGGTGGCCGTGGCGGCCACGCCGACCGACACGATGCATTGGTGGCACATGTCGTACATCGGCGTGATGGCCGTGGCGGGCGTTACCGGGCTGATGCTCTGCTGTGCGGGGATGGCTCGCGAACGCAGCCTGCCAAAGCAGTACGCACTGGGCACGATGGTGGTGCTGGCTCTGGGATCGCTGCATTTCCTGCAATACGCGTATCACTTCTGGTTCGGCGGGCCGTGGACGCCCATGGCGCCGCTCGTGCAAAAACTCCTGCTGCTCTGCTCGCTCGCATGGATCGTCGTGCTGGCAGCGAAAATATGGCGTTTGGGCTAGCGCAGTCCACGTCGAGCCGTGCCACCCAGCTTCGATACTCTTGTTATTGGCGCGGCGGGGCTCGGAGTCCCGCAGTATTGCTCCGGGTGAATTGGTTTTGTTGTTACCAGCCGCGAACGTGAGGACATTATGCGGTTCGGGAGAATATCAGGCCCGAAGGGCCGGTTAGAATCTAGCCGGGGGCGTGAGCCCCCGGAATCGTTCGTAACCGATTGAAGAGCCCCGACGGGGCGGCAGAAATGTTGTCCGAAACAGGCAGGCCTGCGTCCCGCCGCTAAACCACAACAACGAACCCTCCGCGCGTAGGGCGTGCAATTTGAAAACCTTCTGTCGCCTCTACGGGGCTTCATCGTGCGTTCAGACACTCATGAAAAAACCGCTCGCTCAGGCGATCGCGGCTAGTTGGCTTGCATCTCACTGTGTACAGAAGCGTTAAAGCTTAGGAAAAATCTTTCAGGTTGGGAATTTGGGTGAACGAGATTCGCGCCGGGGCGGTTTGCTCGGCGCCGGCTTGTGCGCCGAAGTAGACTACCTGGCGGCCGAACTTGTCGTTGATCGCGTCCATCACGCCCGAGAGGCGATCCCCGCGCGTCATTTCGTCGTACAGCCAGCCGGCCACGTTGCCCTCGGCCGTCAGGTGCGTCAGGTCCACGCTGACTTTCAGCGGCTTGCCCCCGGGCCGAGTTGGCCAAAGCTCCGACAAGTGGCGAATCAGCGTCAGCGTGTCCTGACAATCGTGCAGTGGGGCGGTCCGCTTCCAGCGGTAGCCCTGGATGTAGCGGACGCTGAAGGTGATCCGCCCCGCGCGGTAGCCGAGCCGTCGCAGCCTGGCCGCAGCCTTGTGGACCAGGCGGACCATCACTGCGTATGCACCGTCGTCGGTGCGGAACTCCGGCGGCAGGACGTGCGACTGGCCGACCGAGCGACGATGCGTGGGCCTGGCGGGCAGGTCTTCCCCGCGGAGTTGACTCCACCAGATGTCGGCCATGACTTTGCTGGCCCAGATGTCTTCGAGCGTCGATTTGGGCAGGCTGCACAGTTGTCGCACGCTTGTCACGCCGCTTCGCGCCAGCCGCTTGTGCATTCCGCCGCCTATACCCGGCAGGTCCGTCAGCTTCAGGCTGTAGAGTTTCTCGGGCAACTGCTCTGATAGGATCATCACCAGCCCGTCGGGCTTTTGCATTTCGGTGGCGACCTTGGACAGCCAGACGTTAGGCCCCAGCCCGGCCGAGCATCGAATCCACGGCCCCAGCCGACCGCGAATGGCTGCCTTGACTTTGTTGGCGAGTTTTTCGGCGTTGGCGGGCAGTCGCTCGTCGCCCATCAGGCGGCCGTACATTTCGTCGATCGAGCAGACCTGGTCGACGTGCAGGCACGACTCGACGGCCGCGACGATGCGATGGTGATACTCCACGTACAACTTGGGCCTCGCCTCGACCATCGCGATCTGCGGGCACAGCTGGCGGGCCTGACGGGCGCCCATGCCGGTCTTCACGCCGAACGCCTTGGCCTCGTAGCTTGCGGCGATGCAGCAGGTGCTGTCGACCAGCGTCGGCAGCACGCCCACGGGCCGATTCCGCAGGGCGGGGTTGTCCTGCTGCTCCACCGAAGCGAAGTAGCTGTTCATGTCCACAAACAGGTATCGAAGCATCTCGCGGC
>SDBV01000143.1_pt1 | contig 88990 bp, 71 predicted proteins | sample 2277081 | NCBI WGS metagenome assembly SDBV01 (sample SAMN10402039, study PRJNA504765) | marine sediment metagenome | isolation source: marine sediment core GS10_PC15, 223 cmbsf | place: Arctic Ocean: Southern Knipovich Ridge | collected 2010
GTGGCGGGGCGGGTGGCGGGCGACGGGGGTGACAAATTTTCCGCTTTTCCGCAAAGGTGCGATTTTGCCCCGTGATTTTATGTGACATTTCAGCGATGGAAGTTATCATGGGGGCCATTCCGGACGGCATACTCAATGAAAGGATGGGAAATGGTGCGAGTTGCGATAATCGGGGCCAGCGGATATACCGGCGTCGAGTCGATAGAGATAATTCTGCGACATCCGCAGGCAAAGTTGACGTATCTGACGGCCTTGCCGGAGGAGTGCGGGCATGTCGAAAGGATCTTTCCGAGGCTCACCGGCAGGTGCGATATGCAGATTGAACCGCTGGACTTCGAAAAACTGGCCGAATCGGCAGACGTCGTGCTGTGCTGTCTGCCACACAAGGTGTCGATGAGCTTTGTGCCGAAACTGCTGGATACGGGCGTCAAGGTCATCGACTTCAGTGCGGATTACCGGCTCAGGGACGTGGTCGTCTATGAATCATTCTACCAGGAACATACCGACCCGGAGAATCTGGCACATGCGGTATTCGGCCTGCCGGAGTTGTTTCGCGAGACGATCAAAGGTGCTACGCTGGTAGCCAACCCAGGCTGCTATCCGACCGGTGCGATACTGGCGATAGCGCCGCTGCTGAAAAACGGGCTGATAAAGACCGAGGGCATCATCGTTAACTCGGTTACGGGCGTCTCCGGCGGAGGCAAAAACCCGTCGAACGTATTTCACTATCCGAATATGAACGAAAATATCCTGCCATACGCGGTCGGTTCGCATCGGCATATGCCGGAGATGGAACAGATCGCCTCGGAGCTGGCTGGGTGCGACGTGGAACTGCTGTTTCAGCCGTACGTCGGGCCGTTCGACAGAGGGATACTTTCGACGGTCTATTGTGAGCCGACCGAAACCGTCACGCAAAAGGAGCTGGTCGAACTGTACAATATATTCTATGATGCTGAGCCGTTTGTACAGGTTCTTGACGCGCCGCCGGCGGTCAAGCATGTTGCCAGGACCAATTTTTGCCATGTCTATCCGACCGTCGCAAAGAATACGGTGATATGCTTCTCCGCCATCGACAACCTGATAAAGGGCGCATCGGGACAGGCGGTCCAGAATATGAATATAATCTTCGGACTGGATGAAACATTGGGACTGCTGTAGGGCGAGACGATGGCCGAGGGAATCCTTAAAATCGCTACATGCCAGTTCGCCGTGTGCGTGGATATTACGCATAACGCACGGCACATCCGCGGATTCGTCGAACAGGCGGCGGGCCAGGGGGCGGACATCGTGCATTTTTCCGAATGCGCGCTCAGCGGCTATGTCAGTGCGGATATGCCGTGCATGGCAGGCTACGACTGGCAATTGCTGCTGGACGAAACGAGGTCAGTCATGGAGCTGGCTGGCCGGTTGGGTGTCTGGGTGGTGCTGGGCAGCATGCATCGGCTGACCCAGCCAAACAAACCGCACAACAGTCTGTACCTGATCGGCCCGGACGGCAATATCGCCGACCGTTACGATAAACGCTTCTGTACGCCGATCGATTTGGCTAACTATACGCCGGGTAACCGGTTTGCGAATTTCACCGTCAACGGTGTTAAATGTTCGCTGCTGATATGTTTTGATCTGCGGTTCCCGGAGATGTACCGCCGACTGTATAAAGACGGTGTGCAATGCGTCCTTCAATCGTTTTATAACGCCCGGCAGAGTGGACCCAGTATCCATTCGGAGATTATGCGACAGACGATGCAGTGCCATGCCGCGACGAACCACCTGTGGGTGAGCATGGCCAACTCGTCGGCGTGGTTCAGTCCGTATCCGTCGTGCTTTATCCAGCCGGACGGCAGAATCGTCAAACAACTGGGCGACCACCGCGACGAGATGATGATAAATACCGTCGATACGAGCAAAGAGTTCTACGACCCAATGAAAGACTTCCGCCGAGCGGCAATGGACGGGGTGCTCACAAATGGCGGCGGCAGGATCGACGATCCGAGGTCACGCGATACTGAGAGCCTGTGAAACGGGTGTCAGTCAGAAACGGTGCATTAAAACGCATAGTACGAACTTGGTCGCAGCCCATTCTCGTCGGCTCAGATACCTGGTTAATATGGATGAAAGTCACAAAAGAGGCAATGGGATTTTGGAAGGATGCGTGACATGGCAGTCGGGACGATAGTATCGCCGAAGGGGTTCGCAGCGTGCGGGCTGGCAAGCGGGATTAAGAAGTCGGGCAGGTCGGACCTTGGATTGATTTATTGCCGGGACGGGGCGACGGCTGCGGCGGTCTTTACCACCAACAGGGTCGTCTCTGCCGCGGTGACGGTCTGCAAACAGCACATCAAAGATGCCAAAGCATACGCCGTCGTCGTCAACAGCGGCAATGCCAACGCGTGCACTGGTGAACAGGGCTACAAAGATGCCGTCACCATGTGCCGACACGTCGCTGACGAACTGGGGATAGACCCGCACCAGGTGCTGATCGCATCGACGGGCATCATCGGCGAGCCGCTGCCCATAGAAAAAGTCACCGCTGGTATCAGCAGGGCGGTAGAACAACTGGGCAACTCGGCTCGGTCGGGGCTGAATTTTGCCCGTGCGATTATGACCACCGACACAAAAGTCAAACAGGCCTCGCGAAAAATCGCGATCGGCGATGAGCAGGTAACCATTGCAGGCACCGTCAAGGGGGCGGGCATGATCGGGCCGAATATGGCGACGACCATCTGCGTTATAGCCACCGACATCGCCATCACGAAGGCATTGCTGGGCCGGGCACTGAAAGACGCTATCGGCAACAGTCTCAATAAACTGACGGTGGACGGCCACCAGAGTACAAACGATACGGCTGTGATGCTCGCATCCGGCGCCGCGGGTAATCGGGTTGTTAACAGGCAATGTGTACGCTATCGCAAATTTGCCGAGGCGCTGGCCGAACTTTGTGACGACCTGGCCAGGCAGATGGCACTGAATGCCGAGGGAGCCACGCGGATGTTCACCGTCAAGGTCACCGGCGCCGCCGGCAAGGCACAGGCTGCACAGGCGGCCCGGGCGGTAGCAAACTATGACCTGGTCAAATGCGCCATCCACGGGACCGACCCGAACTGGGGACGTATTATCTGTGCGGTCGGCTCATGCGGTGTCCGGCTAAATGCCGATAGACTAATCTGTAAGATCGGGTCGATTACGGTGTTTTGCAACGGCAGCCCGACAAAATTCGACGCGAAAAAGGCCAGCCAGATCATCGCCGGTAAAGACCACGTCATCACGATTGACCTGGGCGTCGGCAAAGGGGCGGATTTCTGCTATGGGTGCGACCTGAGTAATGAATATGTAAGGATCAACGCACATTACCACACATAGTCGCCATCTGTCCCGGCAGGTGGCTGGCAGGGGGTTGGTATTAGGGTAGTAGTGGGGGTGGTAGTAGGGGTGGTAGCGGGGTTGGTAGCGGGGTACTGGCGGATGATGGCATGGCTGGCGATTGGGGTTGGCGGCGCCTTTGATGTGTATTGTGCGGTTTTCCCGGCAAAAAAAGGTTGAAAACCAACCCCAAATCAGTACACTGCTGGCTCTTTGTGGCTATGTGTACAATAATCCGGAAGCAACCTAACCTAAAGGTAACCCGAATTAAGGGGGTATAGTGTGAAAAATACCCCTTTCGTGCCCGCGAGAAAAGGCAAAAGATAATGGGCGGTTGTGGGCCGCGCAGGATGTAATGGGAACTCGGATTAACATAGGAGAAAGGAAACGGATTGTGAAAATACTGAAAACCCTTTCATTGGTTGTTCCGCTGCTGGCGGTAAGCGCCACGGCGATGGCGGCTGACGGTGCTCCCGAGTCCGTAGATGCAGTAGTCAAATATGGGCCGCTCGGATGCGTTGTGACGGCAGTGGTGGCGCTGATATTCGCTATGTTCTTCTATAAGAAGGTGATGTCGGCCCCGGAAGGCACCGACAAAATGATCGAAATCGCCCGCCATGTTCGCGAAGGTGCCTACGCGTACCTGTTTCGCCAGTACAGGGTGGTCACTATTGTATTTCTCGTCCTGCTGGCTATCTTCGCTGCCCTGGCATACATAGGTGTGCAGAATCCGTTTGTGCCGGTGGCGTTCCTGACGGGTGGGTTCTTCAGCGGCCTGTGTGGATTCCTGGGCATGAAGACCGCGACCAACGCGTCGGCTCGTACCGCCCAGGGCGCAAGCGTAAGCCTTAACCGCGGCCTGCAGGTCGCCTTCCGCGCCGGTGCCGTCATGGGACTGGTGGTCGTCGGCTTCGGTCTGCTGGATATAGCAGTGTGGTACATGGTCCTGGACAAACTGGTCTATACCGCCGGGCACATGGAAACGGGACTGAGGTTCCTGGGGCTGCAGCTTGTCCCAGCGGGCATGAAAGAGTCCCACAAACTCGTGGAGATAACCACGACGATGATTACCTTCGGCATGGGTGCTTCGACACAGGCGCTGTTCGCACGTGTCGGCGGCGGTATCTATACCAAGGCCGCAGACGTCGGTGCCGACCTGGTCGGTAAGGTCGAAGCTGGCATCCCCGAAGACGACCCCCGTAACCCGGCAACCATCGCCGACAACGTCGGTGACAACGTCGGTGACGTGGCGGGCATGGGTGCGGACCTGTACGAAAGCTACTGCGGTTCGATCCTGGCGACGGCGGCACTGGGGGCGGCACTGGGGGCTTCGGTGTTGAGCAAACACGGCATGGACGGAACACTGGCCGTCCTGGCCCCGATGATCGTGGCGGGTATCGGCATCATCCTTTCCATCGTCGGCATGTTCATGGTCAAGTGCAAAGAGGGCGCGACACAGAAAAATCTGCTCCACGCACTGCTTTTCGGCACGCTGGGCAGTTCGGTGCTTATCCTGCTGGCCATAGCGGGCATGGTCTATTTAGGCTGGATTACATTGGGCATCTTCGGTTCGGTGGTGTCCGGACTGACGGCGGGTGTTATCATCGGCCAGATTACCGAGTATTACACCTCCGATGAATACGGCCCGACCAGGGGTATCGCCGGACAGACCGTCATGGGGGCGGCGACGACTATCATCGACGGATTTGCCACGGGTATGTATTCCACCGGCCTGTGTGTCATCACAATCGTAATCGGCATCATCTGTGCCTATGGGTTTGCGGGCGGATTCGACGATATGTCCATGGGGCTTTACGGTATCGGCTTTGCCGCGGTCGGCATGCTTTCGACATTGGGCATCACACTGGCAACCGACGCGTATGGCCCGATAGCCGACAACGCCGGAGGTAACGCTGAAATGTGCGGACTGGGAGAAGAGGTCCGCAAACGAACCGACGCACTGGATTCGCTGGGCAACACCACCGCGGCAACCGGCAAGGGCTTTGCAATCGGCTCAGCCGCACTGACGGCGATGGCACTGCTGGCGGCGTACATCGAAGAGATTCGTATCTGGATAGGCAGACTGGCAGACGAGGCAGCCGACGGAATCTATATGGTTGGAAACATGGCGTTTTCCTCGGACGGACAGGTCGCCGATACCATCGCCGCCAAGACGGCGCAAATATCGGATTTCATCGCCGCATACGACCTGACAATAATGAACCCAAAACTGATCTGCGGCCTGTTCATCGGCGCGATGATGGCGTTCGTATTCTGTGCGATGACGATGAAGGCGGTCGGCAGGGCGGCTGGGGCAATGGTAAACGAAGTCCGTCGCCAGTTCAGGGAGATTCCGGGTATTCTGGAAGGCACGGGGCAGCCGGACTATGCCGAATGCGTCTCGATTTCCACCGCGGGTGCTCAAAAGGAAATGATACTGCCCTCGCTGCTGGCGATCATCGTGCCTGTGCTGACCGGACTGTTGCTCAATGTTGCCGGCGTAATGGGACTGCTTGCCGGCGGACTGACTGCCGGTTTCGTGCTGGCTATCACCCTGAACAACGCGGGCGGCGCCTGGGATAACGCCAAGAAGTACATCGAAAAAGGCGCCCATGGCGGCAAAGGCTCCGACGCACACAAGGCAAGCGTCGTGGGCGATACCGTCGGCGACCCGTTCAAGGATACCTCCGGGCCGAGCCTGAATATCCTGATTAAACTGATGACCATGGTCAGCATCGTGTTCAGCGGCGTGATAGTCAAGTTCGCACCGATGATCGCCGACATGCTCGGCATCAATTAGTCGCAGACTTGACTTATACGCACATTGTATGTACCCTGCGGGGACGACTTTCGGGTCGTCCCTGTTTTATTTAAGGGAATCCCGTTGCCGGTTTATAAAGAGGGTTGAATTGACAGAACAACATAACGACAGCGACAGGGCCTTTGCGGTGGCCGTGGCACGAAGCGCACTGGAGAACCACTGCACCGACGTTACGGTAATGGACCTGTGCGGCAAAAGCCCCGCGACGAACTATTTTGTAATCGCCACCAGCACAAGCCAGCGGCAGGGACGCACCGTCGCCGACGAAATACACCAGATAAGCCATCTGCACGACTTTGAGCGATTCGGCAGGGCGGGCTACGAACAGGGACGATGGATTCTGCTCGATTATGTCAACGTGGTAGTACACATCTTCGACGAAGAATACCGCGACTATTACGACCTGGAGATGCTCTGGGGAGACGCTGAGAAATTGATTATTGATAATTGATTATTGGTAACCGCGAGATGAAAACTATCATCGACATACTTGACGGGCGTATAACCGGGGCGATGAACAAGAGCGTTGGCCGGGGAGATTGTGTGGCGCTTTTGCGGGCCACCACGGATGCGAAATTCGGTGACTATCAGGCTAACGGGGTGATGGCGCTTGCCAGGAAGCTGAAGACTAACCCGCGAGAGCTTGCCGCCCAGGTCGTGGCAAACCTGGAGATCGAAGACATCTGCGAGCCTGCCGAGGTCGCCGGGCCCGGTTTTATCAACCTGCGACTGCGGAGCGATTTTCTGGCGGAGAAGCTGCTGGAGATAAACGCCGACCGTGACAGGCTGGCCATCGACCGGGTCGATTCGGCAGAGACAGTTGTGGTGGATTTTTCCGCGCCGAACATCGCCAAACAGATGCACGTGGGTCACCTGCGAAGCACTATCATCGGCGACTGCATCTGCCGTATGCTCGAATTCCAGGGCCATACCGTCATCCGACAAAACCACATAGGCGACTGGGGCAGTCAGTTCGGGATGCTCATCGCCTATCTCAAACAGGAAAATCCCGAAATTATCGAAAATCCCGACATGGTTCATATCGCCGATCTCGAAGACTTTTACAAACGGGCCAAGGCCCGCTACGACGCGGACGAGACCTTCGCCGAACAGGCCCGCCGGGAGGTGGTGAATCTCCACGGAAGTCAGGCCGACACACTGAGGATATGGCGGCACATCGTTGACGAATCCCGCGACCACTATCAGCCCGTTTATGACGTGCTGGACGTAACGCTAAAACCCCAGCACGAACGTGGTGAGAGCGCATACAACGATATGCTGGGCGGTGTGGTTGCCGACCTGAACAGGGCTGGGCTGGCCAGGGAATCCAAGGGCGCCATGTGTGTCTTTCCGGAGGGGTTCAGCAACAAGCAGGGCGAGCCGCTGCCGTTTATTATCCGCAAGACCGACGGGGCGTATCTGTATGCCACGACGGACCTGGCGGCGATACGATACCGCGTTGACGAGCTGAAGGCCGACCGAATCGTCTATGTGACCGACGCGCGTCAGGGGCTGCATTTCCAGATGCTCTTTGCAACGGTCAGGTCAGCCGGCTGGGTCGGCGACGACGTTGAACTGGCACACGTCACGTTCGGGACCATGCTCGGCGCAGACGGCAGGCCCTTCAAGACACGCACTGGCGGGACGGTCAAACTTCGCGACCTGCTCGACGAAGCCGTCCAGCGTGCACGGGTGGTCGTCGAACAGAAAAACCCCGAATTCGACGAGACGATCAAACAGCAAATCGCCCGGGCCGTCGGCATCGGTGCGGTCAAATACGCCGACTATTCCAACAACCGCAACAGCGACTTCATCTTCAGCTTCGACAAGATGCTGGCGATGGAGGGCAATACCGCGCCATATATGCAGTACGCATACGCCCGTGTCAAGTCGATCGAACGAAAGGCCGGCGACAGGGGTGTGGATGTCGAAAGAGAACTGGCCGACATTGGGAGGCCAAATCTGACCGACCCTGCCGAGACGGACCTGGCAAGGCATCTCCTGCGGTACGGCGAAGCCATCAAATCGGCTGCCGCCGAATATCGTCCGAACTATCTTACGACGTATCTCTATGGATTGGCCGGGGTGTTCAGCGGTTTTTACAATGCCTGCCCCGTACTCGACGCCGACGGGGGGAAACGACCGACCAGGCTGCTGTTGTGTGACCTGACTGCCCGGACGATCCGGCATGGGCTGAGCGAGCTGCTGGGGATCAACGTCGTCGAACAGATGTAACATCTTCGATATATGCAGGAAGGGCCAACATGAACATTTCCGATGAAATGCTGGATGTCCGGACAAGCCGTCGCAACGAAATGGTGGACATCACAAGCCAGGTCGCCCAGGTGGTCGAAAAAAGCTCCATAAACGACGGCATGGTGACGGTTTTCTGTCCACACACGACCGCGGGTGTCACCATCAGCGAAAACGCCGACCCAGACGTGCCCCATGACATCCTGCTGACGCTGGAAGGGCTGATCCCGCAGCATCGAAGCGGCTACAGGCACTGCGAGGGCAACAGCGATTCACACGTCAAATCGTCGCTGGTCGGGGCAAGCGAGCATGTCTGTGTCAAGGACGGCAGGCTGGTTCTGGGGACGTGGCAGGCGATATTTTTCTGTGAATTCGACGGACCACGCAACCGCAGGGTCTTCGTCCAGGTCCGGGGATAACCGGTACGATGATCGTACGAGGGGGCTGTACTGCGTATAGCCGTTCTTCGCCGTGTTCGCCCAGGATAACCGGTGCGATGGTCGTACAAGTGGGGCGGGGGGCTGCAACCCGGTTTTTGGCTGTTTTTGGGCCATTTTGGCCGCGAAAGTGTAAAAATGCGCAAAAAAGTGGCGAGGTTGCGAGCCCGTCTGGGGGGGGAAACGGATTGCCCGCGTAGCCTCGCCGAGGTATGTCAGTCAGCCGCTAACTTCGCGGCATCACTGTCGGACGATGCATACTATCGGCATACGAGCCCCGCGTCAAACAGAAAATCTGAAAAAACTGGTTTTTTTTCGGATGTTACCCATGCAATCCCGGGATTATCGGACCCAAAGTCATGCAGTATCGGCTGTGAGCAACTGCTGCGGGTGTTCAAGCCGGTCGATGATGTGCTGGAGAAATCCGGCGGCATAGACCTCGTTTACAATCCGCCCGTCCACGGCCAGCGAGACGGACATTTTTTTTCTGACGACAAATCCATTCCCCGTGACCACGATAGTGTCATTGACATTGCCGATGGAGATAATACCCGTTGTGCCCGGCGGCGCTATCGCCAGAAAGGATGTCACGCCGTACATGCCCAGGCCGCTCAGGACGATGTTTTCACCGTACAGGTCATCGGGCATCAACTTGTTCGAGCGGGCCTTTTTCAGCAGTTTGTCGCTTTCTTCGGCGATTTGCGGGAGGGATTTTTCCGAAACATTCTTGATGACGGGGACGACCAGTCCCTGCGGTGCCGAGACGGCAAATCCAAGCCCGATCTGCGGCGAGATGTCGATGAATTGCCCGGTCGGGTCGAGTTTGCCGGCCATTAGAGGGAACCTTGCGACGGCCCTGGCGATGGCGCAGAGGAAAAAGTCATTGGTCGTTATGCGAATGCCCAGCCGTCTGCAAAGCGGTTTCCGCATGGCTGAAACATCGGTAAGATCGACGGCGGTCTCAAGGTAGAAGCACGGACACTCCGTCTTGGACTGGAGCATGAGCCGGCCAATTAACCGTTGTACATGGCTCAACGCTATTCTTTTGTTGTGTGGTGGCTGGTTCATAATCTGCCATACGAGCATTAAAATGACTAATGACTAATGAATAATGAATAATGGCTAAGGGAATTCGGCGTTAAACGCGATTAAAAATTGGATTTCGGGATATTGTAACAGTTGGCCGTGGATATGCAAGCGTTGCCCCGTGGTATCCGGGGTCCTATTCGGGGATGACGAGCCGCATTCCGGGCGCGAGTCTGTCTGGGTCCGTGATTGTCCGGCTGTTGGCCTCGGCGATCCGCTGCCAGTACGCTGACGATCCGTAGTAAAGATTCGAGATATGTGTAAGTGTTTCGCCTTCCAGGACGGTATGGATTCGGCGTCCACTGTTGTCGATGTTGTCTCCGCTGGTGTCGTCCTGACGGTCCTGCCGCATTGCCTCCTCTGCTCTGCCGAGCATCTGCTGAAGCAGTTGTTCGTCATAGTCTATCCGTTTTTCGCCTGGTTCGACGTCTTTATCCGGGCCAGATTGATTATCCACGTCGGTATGGTTGCGGACGGAGATTTTTCTGAGTCGGTTCTCGATGGACGAGTTTGGCCGGGTTGAAATAACAAGGGTAGCGCCTATTGCCAGCGCTACCCCTGTAAGCATTCCAATTTTAAGGTCTGGACGCATTTACCCTTGCCCCGAACAAAGGCGATTAGTGATGTTTTTTCAGCGTCATGTCCTTTTTGACGCCTATCAACAGTATCGGAGTTGCGATCGCTATGGACGAATAGGTACCCACGATGATGCCGATGAGCATTGCGAAGGTGAAACCTCTAAGTCCCGCACCGCCCCAGATGTACATGACCAGGACGACCATGAAGGTTGTCAGCGACGTTAGAATGGTCCTGGACAGCGTCTGGTTAATGCTGTTAGTGATAATTTGCGGCGTCAGCGTCGAGAGCTTGCCGCGGTTTTCGCGGATACGGTCGAACACGACAATCGTATCGTTAAGTGAATACCCGATAATCGTCAAGAACGCCGCGATTGTCTGCAGGTTGATCTTGAAATCACCAATGAGCAGCGCTTTGCCGATTGGCGTACCGGCCAGGTACGTACATGCAGTAACCGCCCCGAGTGTTATACATACGTCGTGCACCAGTGCCGCGATGGCCGCAATGCCGTACCGGGCTGTCCCGAATCGAACCCAGATGTAGGCGATGATGGCAATCAGCGAGAGCATGATCGCTATCAAGGCGCGGGTCTTGGACTCGGCACCGACGGACGGGTCGATCTGCGTAATGCGTGAAAGCGTCGTTGACAGTGAGCCGGCCTTTATAATCCTGGTCTGCTCGTTTTCGATGAAGCCGTTCCATTCGTTCTCTTCCAGTTCCCTGTAGCCGGCGTCGGGATGAACACTGACATAGACAAAACTGCTCAGCTTCGTTTCGTCGGACAACTCCGCCATGTCATCGCCGAGGACGTCGTAGCGGTACCATGTCAGGTCCTGAGCGTCGGGCTTGAAGCGGATATCCTTGAACCGGGTCTTCAACTCGCCGGCGGTGGTTTCTCTGTTGAGCTTACATGCGATCTTAATGCCGCCCATGAACTCGGCAAGCTCCACATCCATATCGCCGACCTTTTTAGTCGAGGCGATTTCCACGCCCAGATCCTCCCTCACAGTCAGGTATCCTTCGAAAGCCTTTTGGATCGCGTTGCTGACCACCTCGTCGACGGTCGGTTCCGAAACGGTCGCATTTTCACCAAACGCGCTTTCCAGAACGGTCTTTACCAGGGCCCTGTTGGCCTGGCTGGTGGAAACGATAAAGGTTCCGTTGTCCCCGGCGGCGACATTCAGTTTATAAAGTGTGCCGGTGGTGACCTCGGCGGCCCGTGTTATGGCCTCCGTTACGCTTTCGACTGTCTGTGAATCCGCCTTCTCAAACGTGACAGTGGCGATGGTCTTGTTGGTCTCGGTCGTGGTGATTTCATACTGCTCACCCGTATCGCCGATACTATAGACCTTTGCGCTGAGTTCCTTAGCCACTTCGTTGATTCTTTGCTCGACGGCGTCCCTCGAGGCAAAGGGGCTGGAAGTCTTCAGGTCAATCTGGACGCTGGTGCCGCCGGTGAACTCAATGTCGAATTTACTGTTGGCACTGTCGTCACGCGTAAAGAAGACCGTCATGCCGGAGGCGATCAGGATGATTGACAGACCAAAGAAGATCGGCCTTAGCCCCATCCAGTTGATGTTGGGACGTTTGATGAGCTGAAGCATGGTTATGTGATCCCGCAAAAGGCCGCTGTCGATCTGGATGTCATAGATCGTACGCGTGACAAACAACGCCGTAAACATACTCGAAACGATACCGAGCATCAGTACGATGGCGAATCCTTTGATCTCTTCGGAGGCGACCATGTATAGGATCATCGCCACGAAAAACGTTGTGATATTGGCGTCGAAGATAGTCCGAAACGCTCGGGCGTAACCGTTGGAGATGGCAATCCGCAGTGACGAGCCTCGCTGCTGCTCCTCGCGGATTCGCTCGAAGATAAGCACGTTGGCATCGACGCTCATACCGATGGTCAGGATAAGCCCCGCGATACCGGGCAGTGTGAAGGTCGCCCCGAACATGCTCATCATGCCCAGGACAAAGAGCAGATTCAGGAACAGTGCGATATCAGCCGTCAGGCCGGAACGCAGGTAATAGATCAGCATGAAGACCGCCACCGCCGCCATGCCGAACAGGCCCGCGGTGATGCCGGAGTCGCGATTGTCGGCACCGATCGTCGCGCCGATACTCTTTTCGGAGATAGGCACTTCGCTGAGGCTGGCCCGGAACGAGCCGGCGTTGAGCTTGTTGATCAGGTCGGCTTGTTCAAGGTCGGAAAAGCTGCCCGTAATCTCTCCTCTCGAACTGATCTCGCCTCGAAGATTCGGTGCCGATATCGCCTGACTGTCCAGCAGGATACACAAAGGTCTGCCGATGTTGTTCTTCGAGAGATTAAAGAACAGGTTGGCGGCCACGGCGTCGAGTGAAAAATCGATCGCATTACGGCCGTTCCGATCGACGGTGGGCATGGCACGCGTCAACTGCCAGTCCTTGCCGCCGTCGTGGAGCATTTTTTCATTTTTACGGTTGCTGGTGAGGACATACACCTTCTCGCCGAAGCTGCCCAGTACCGCGCCTTCGGCACCAAAGTTATCCGGCGATTCGACTTGACACCATACATACTGATTGTCCGAGGCCAGCTTTGGCCCCTTGGTTTCGAGGGCCTCGATGTAGCCGGCCAGAACGCCGGTATCGGTCTTGCCCGTGCTGTCGTTGTAGGTCGGCAGGATTCGGAATTCCAGCACGCCTGCGCCTTTGAGCATGCGTTTGAGGTCTTCCGGGTCGTCCAGCCTGCCGCTGACGGCGCTGTATTGCCTGTGGGACTCGACAACGGCGTCGATCTTTTCGGCACGCTGTGGAAACTGCTCCCTGAACATTGCTATTTGGCTTTTCCGTTTCTCGGAGGTCTCGGATAACTCGAGTACATCGGTCAACTGGATGATGTTCAGGTTCAGCTCGTTAAGACGGGCCGCGGCCTTTTGCCACATCGGCCTCCTGCCAGTTTCCTCCGTGGTCAGTTCGTTGAGGGCATCGGACCATTTTTTATACGCCACGACGTATTTGTTTACAATCGCTACACCGGCGTGGTTGGCCTTGTCCAGTTTGGACGGGTCGGCGGCGAGTTCCTCGTTGTTTTTATTTGTGTCCTCGACGTACTTTACGGCACGGCTTTTCCGTTCCTTTTCGTCGAGCTTCATCCAGGTTGGAAGCGTGGATTCGATGAACGAGCCGACAAGCCCGGCGGCATCGATCTCTTCCTTGATCTGAGTCAGTTGCGTCCAGGCCGCGTCACGCCGCTTCTGAGCCTCCTCGAACTGGTCATAGGTCCGGGAAAGTTCCTCGACGATCTCCTTTCTCTTCTCGGAGCCGGCGATAAAATCCTCAAACCGACTCTGACGGTCTTTGTCGGGCAGCGACAGGGCGCGTTTGACCGCCATGAGGTTGATATTCTCCTTTTCCAGGGCATCCAGGGCATTGTCATAGGCCTTTCGCCGCCGGAGTGTGTCGATGCTGGCGATCGGCAACTGAATCTCGATGCGGGTATCGCCCTGGGGACGCATGATGATGTTAGCCACGTTAGCCGGGTCGATTCGGCGAAGCAATATCGGGATCATCTTCTGTGCCAGCCCCTTTTGCTCGCCGGATTTCAGGTTGCTGGTGTCGAACTCGTAGATCAGGCTCGTACCGCCGCCCAGGTCGAGGCCGGGTTTCAGGTTCAGTTTCCATTTACCGGTTTCGGCGTCCTTGGTGAATAAATTCCATCCCGCCAGGACAACCAGAAAAACGATCAGGCCAACCTTCCAAATGTTCTTTTTCATTACATCTTCCTACAAAGATTCAATTGCTGTAGCTGCTCTCGAACGCTTCCCGTCCGCGTTAGTTAGTGTTGTCCGACGACAATTTGCTGATGGCCTGTGGCAGGACTTTTATCTTGGTGTTGTTCGATTCGTCGATCTTGAGCACGATTTCGTCCTCCTTAACGCTGATTACCGTCCCGAAGATGCCGCCGATAGTCCGCACACGGTCGTTGGGCTTTAGCGACTGAACCATCGTCTTGTGCTGTTGCTGTTTTTTTCGTGGGCCGCGGAACAGCATCATATACATCACGACCATCAGCAGGGCAATCGGTCCATAAGTCATCCAGAGCGGGGACTTTGGCGGAGGCAACGGCTCGGTGGGCGTATCGGAGTTAGAACCGTCGGCCAAGGTCCCCGTCGAATCGCCGCCAATCTGTTCATTGCCAACCTGATCGCTGAAGATGGTAGTGCCCTCTGTGTCCTGGCCGGCCTGTGCAAGTATCCATAAACTCTTCATCGGAAATTTCCCTTCTAAGTCAAAAAATCTCAATACACACGTTCATTAGTCATTAGCCATTAGTCATTAGTCATTAATCATTAGTCATTTTAAAGTCTGCCCAGTCGGCAAACGCATTATCTTTGATTCTTTGTCTTATCTCAGCCATCAGTCGCTGATAAAACGTTATATTATGTATCGACAGCAGTATTGGCCCGAGCATCTCGCCGACATTGAAAAAATGTCTTACTGCCGCTCTGCTGAAATTCGTGCAGCAATAACAACTGCAACCGTCCTCGACTGGCGAAGTGTCAGCCGTATGGATGTTATTGCGAAGCCTGATTGGGCCGTTTCGCGTAAAGGCGAAGGCGTTTCTTCCGTTTCGCGTCGGCAGCACGCAGTCGAACATATCAACGCCGGCTTTGACAGCGGCGATAATGTCGGCCGGCATCCCGACTCCCATCAGGTATCTCGGCTTCTCTGCCGGCAGCAGCGGGGCGTTGAAGTTCACCGTCCGGACCATATTATCATGTCCTTCGCCCACACTGAGACCGCCGATCGCATAGCCGTCAAAATCCAGTTCGACCAACCCGCTCGCGCATTGCCTGCGAAGTTCAGGATCGATTCCACCCTGTGTTATTCCAAAGAGCAGTTGTTTATTGTTATCATGCGTCTCTTTGCACTGTCCAGCCCAGCGGACCGTTCTTTCGACGGCTTTTTTCAGTGCGTCGGGCCGGCACGGGTACGGAGCACATTCGTCGAAGCACATGATAATATCCGCACCGAGCCGGTTTTGTATCTCCGTGGCTCTCTTGGCGTCGAGATATATCTTCGCACCGTCGATGTGGCTGGCAAACTCCACACCGTCATCGCCGATACGATTCAGCGTACTAAGCGAAAATACCTGGTAGCCGCCGCTATCGGTAAGAATCGGCCCATCCCAGCCCATCAGGCTGTGCAGACCGCCGATCTGCTCGACTACCTCCACGCCAGGCCTCAGCAGCATGTGATAGGTATTGGCAAGCACAATACTGCTTCCGCAGCGGCGCAGTTGTTCGGGCGTAACACCCTTGACTGTGCCGCGCGTGCCGACCGGCATAAACACAGGCGTCTCTACCATACCGTGTGACGTTTTCAGGCGTCCGCAACGGGCGCCGGAACCACTGTCGGTCGCGATAATCTCAAATGCGTTCATCTGACGCCGGAACCCTTGTCGGTCGCGATAATCTCAAATATGCTCATCTTCTCGCCGATCAGTATAACCTCCTGATCTTCGTGGTCGGGTAATAAAACCCGAGTATCCGGGCATATCCTGCGCCCTCCCTGGCCAGTCCCTCGGCGCCGTGCTGACACATCCCGACGCCGTGACCGTATCCCCGTCCGTCGGAAAACCGGAACTTATTTTTCACCCTTGCTATTTTGCAGGCGGTACTTTTGATCTTATTTCCGGTCGAATCAATCGTCAGGCGAAGATTTTCGGCTTCGAGTTCTTGACTCTTGCCCGTTGAGCCGACCAGCAGTACCTTTGTAATCCGCTCAAAATCTTCATAAACGCTGGACTGGGTCGGCCTGATATCTTCGATACTGCCGAGCCTCTCGAGCGTCGGATAATGTTCGACCAGACGCCTTGATACCTCCGATGCATCGAATTCCACAGCCGAGTAGTCGAAAAAATCCGCCCTGGCCGTCTTTCGGCAATAGCGGCATTCAACGCCTTTCAATGCGGAGTAGTCATCGCCGAACACCTTGACGCTGTCCTCGGTGTGGCCTCCGCATATCGAAGCGAAATACGTTGGGAAAATGCCCTCGCTTCCGTCGCTGTGTCCACAGACAAGAACCTGGCCGCATGTCTGATTGACGGCGTTCCATACCGTCGCCGTCTCCGCAGCCAGACCTTTATAGACCTGGCTTGCCTGCGTCCTGCGAACGTCCCATTCACGTCCCGGACCGTAACGCCGTTTGTGGTACAGGCAATATGTCCTGGAAGCAACGGCCTGGGCTTTGAGGGCTTCAGGCTCCCAGTAGCTCGGCATCTCAGCCCCGACGACGCCGGCCAGGTACGCTTCAATTGGCACCACATTGATCACATCGACCGACTGTCCGTCCGGCTCGGCGATAATCACCAGGTTGCCGCGGTACAGCCGACCGCTGACACTTATCACGAACGGCTCGTCGGACATAACCCTGACGGCAGTTCCGAATATATGCTGGCCGACGGATATCCTGCCGTGAAACATCGTTACCTCGATGTCGCCAGCCTGCGGACCGAACGTTACACTGACCTGCCTGTTCGCATCGGCGACCCGTAAGACGCCCCGACAGGCAATCGCACAACCTCTGATATTGTTAAAGAGCAAAACCCGTATCTTGTACTGCTCGGACATCCACATGCCGGGCGTCGTCCGAAACGCGGACCGTTTTCTCAGCACCACAAACGAACAGATCAGTGCCAATGCACAAACCCATATCACGATGGCGAAGTTGACAAAACGCTTTTTTCCGGCTGTGGGCAACTTGCATACTTCCCTGTTTCGAATACATGCTCACCAGGTTCGACCGGCGCCGGTTACTACTCGAGCCGACGCAGCGATAGCCCGAAGCCTGTCAGCCGTTCCTTGATCTCGTTAAGACTGGTAACGCCGAAGTTCTTGCAGCCCAGAAGCTCCGCCTCGGTCTTGGAAATCAACTCGCCGAATGTTCGTATGTTGAGCCTGGACAGGCATCTGCGAGCTCTTACCGATAACTCCAGATCATCCACGCTCTTGTTGAGCATCTCTTCGCTGGCCCCGGACATTTCAAGACCCTCAGCGTAGGCTGCGGCGCTGTCTTCCAATGCCATCCCGAGACGAAGATTTTTACTGTCCAGTATCTTCTTGACCTCCAGCAGGGACGTTTCGCCGAAGTTCTTGTAAGACAGAAGCTCGACTTCGCTGATCCTGAGGAGATCGCCCAGCGTGATCAGGTTCATCTTCTTGAGACAGTTACGGCTGCGAACAGACAGTTCAAAGTCAGAGATCGGAATTTCCAATATCTTGTTATGCCTGTCCCGGCGACGTTCCTTATCTTCGTCATAGACCATCACCTTGCTGCTTTCGATGTCCTTGTAGAAAAGGAGGGCCTTTTTGTGATTGGGGTGCGACTCCAGCACCGTCTCCACGCACGCCACCGCCCTTTTGTGACTATTCATGTCTTCATAGAGAACCGACAGGTTCAGCAGGGCGCTGACATGTGTGGGAGCACAATTGATAGTCTGGCGGTAATAATCTATCGCCGTCAGCTCGTCCCCGTGCAGGTCATGTAAATACGCCATCCGAAACAGCCCCTGACAGTGGTCCGGATCGAGTTCGAGCAATATCTCGTAATTCTGTCCCGCCTGTTCATAATCGCCCGTCGATTCGGCCAACCTGCCGAGCTGGTAGTGGTACTCGGCGCTGACCCCCTCGAAATTGGCGCACTTCTTCAATTCTTTGCCAGCCTGCTCATATTTTCCGGCAAGACGCAGCACGGCCACCTTCTCCAGCGTAACCATCAACGGCTCAGCCTGGTTCTTCTCAGCCTTGTCGAGCGCCGCGATCGCCTCGTCATACATCTCCAGGCCACAACAGGCGTACGACATATAGACGAATTTTTCCTTGCAGTCGCCAGCCCTTTTCAGCGACTTGAGCGCATCGGCATTCCGGCCGAGCATTACAAGCCCTATGCCCGAGGCCAGGCTGTTGCCCGCAATGTTTTCAATCTGCCCTGCAAACGCCAGCCGTCTCGACTCGCTGCCGTTTACATACCCGGCCAATTGTCTAAGTTCCTCCAGCGAAGGTAACTGCTTGCCGAACAGGTCTATTTCCACATCTGCCAGTGATATCATGTCCTGCCACTCCTATTGTTAATTCGATTTTCCCGTTACATCCTGCGCGGCCGATCTTTACCACCATTACCGAAACCACATCCATCCAGATTCGGACAAACGCCACATTATAGGGGACTTGTGGGGAATTGCAACCCCATTTTCGACCCCGTCAGGGCCGATTTGCACTTCGGGCATACCATTTATGAGGGTATTTGGCCCGCAATTCTCAAGTCGGGAGATTTAGCTGTTTTCCGTCCCCCGAATCACCGGCTCCGCCGTGGCAGAGCAAACCTTGCACCATCGGCGAACATCCGGCTTACACGGAGATGCACTGCAAAGGGGGATCCCTGTCGCCCTGGCCCATCAGTTGGCCTGGTCGGCCTTCTTTGCCGCTTCGATGTCTTCCAGCAGGTCGTCCAGCGTCCTGGTCAGGTTCTCTGCCTTGTTGGGGGCGATCTCATAGACCCAGCCCTTGTGTTTTGCGGCGAATTTCCCGGCAGCGTCATTGGCGAGCAGTTTGGCCTCATGCTTCTTCAGTTCCTGGTCCGAGTCGTCCCTGCCCAGTTCCACCGTCGATTTATCGGTAAACTTCGCGGTGCATCTCAGATAGTATTTGTCCTCGTCTTTGGCTATATTGAGTGTATAGACCGTCGAATCGGTCAGGTTGCAGATATATCCGAAGTCGAACATCAGTCCCTTTACCTGGTCGGCTTTTTTAACATCGTCGAATCGCAGGCTGCTGAGCGCCTCAAATACCTGTTTGTAATCGGTACCCTTGAACTTTTTGCCAGCGGGCATCTCTCCTGCCAGCACGATCTCGTCGCTGTCGGCATCTCTTTTTTGCAGTGTGCAGCTTCCGTCCGGGCCGGTGAGGGTGACGGACTGGATATCCTTTTTCTCGGCGCCGACAAGTTCCTGCTCAATGAAGGCCATAGTGTCAATATACGGCCAGTTGTCCTGGACCAGACGATAGACCTTTTGCTCGTCCAGCTTGCGCACATAGACATTGTCGTCCTCGTCGCCCTCGTCGGGGCGATTGGAGATGTAGAAGCCGGTGATCGGTTTGCCATCGGCGTCAAAAATGGTTACCACGTTCCGGGCCGTCGATTCGGTTACACCAAGTGTTTCGTGATTGTCCTTGTCAGCGGTTATCAGCTCAGCGGGCCTGATGTCGAAACAAGCCATTATAAGGGAGTTTACCTTGCCGGTGATGGCGGGATAGTCGTTCTTGCTGGCGACGACGACCTCCTTGCCCCGATTGATCAGACGCACCGTCTCCTCCTGGCAGGCAATCTCCATGGAGGCAATGTTTTCGATGTCTATCCCGCCGATCAGATAGCCTGGCACATCCTGCTGCCTGGGGGGACGATTGGCAATGTATGATTGAAAAACGGCCCAGACCACCATCGTTGCCGCAACAATACCCAATATCGTTAATTTTTTGTTGCTCATACTTTTTAACTCCCGGTGAAACTTTGTCTCAATCTTGTTCAGGAATCACTGGCGTGACTGATATAATGCCTTTTCATCGTGCTGCGTCGTATGCTCAGGGCGATGGCGATAAGCAGGATAATCCCCGGCCCGGGCAGCGTACAGAAATTGCGGAGCCGGGTGCCGAGACTTTCGATCTGCTTTCGTCTTTTCATCTTGATCTGCCGCAGTTGCTGCTGGGCGGCGTATATATTGTCTTCGAGATCGCGTCTCTCTGTGATGATCGTATTTGCGATTACGTCAACCTGGCCCTGCTGGATATTTGCGAGCTTGCTGTTGAGGTCCTTCTGCCATGTATCAATCCTGGCCTGTAGAGCCTTCTCTTCCTCGATGGTGTCTTTTTCCGCTTCGCTTTCGATCTTGTCAACGACGGTAAAGGGGCGTTTGAAGTTACCCCGTGTGCGAATGCTGATAAGGTCGCTCGAACCGGAAAGGTCTTCGATAGAGTTGATCAGCAGTGAGCTGTTGTCGCCGAGGGGACTCATCGTACCGAAGGGTGTTCGGCCGTAGGCGGCTATGTCGCTGATAAAGTCCACGTCGGAAAAGACGATTACCGCACAGTCCTCGGTCGCCTCGGAAAGGCCGGCTATGTGTTTGGTCTTTTTTTCGTCCTGGTCATTCTTAGCCGCTTCGTCGTCGGGATCCCGGGCCTCTTGGGCATCGTCGGCGTCGTCGGGCACATCGATACCCTCTGGAAACGCGCTCTTGAGCTTGCCGGTAACCATGTAGCCCATCGCCACCGCTTCGGTCCCGTCGGTGAACTTCTGCATCAGCGCCTGGTGGTCCGGCATCATCAACTCGAACGAACCGTCAACCTTCCACGCATTGCCCCGAGCCGTCGTCGTGACCAGCCTGGTCAGCTTTACTTTGCTCTGGTCATCTTTGCCTTCGGCGGCTGTGCCCCCGGCAAGTTCCCTGAGTACGCCCGGGAACATGGTCGATACCGAATTCAAGCTGGCTGTAACGACTGTTTCCTGATTGAAGCACTCCATCCGATCCAGGTTCAATATCCCGATGATCTTTTGTGCCCTCTGGTTTGGTCTGACAGGCCCTTCCACCGCCAGGTCACGGTCGCCGGCGAAGGTGTTGGCTGGAACCGTCAGTCCCCATGCGTTGAGCAGTTTTTCCAGGTCACTGCTGGTTTTGTGTGTGAACATCTGCTGGGCCGATGTCGAAGTGGGCCTGTCGGCGACGCAATGCGGGTCCACACAGATAATCGCCCGTCCGCCTTTGAGGATAAACTGGTCGATTGCGAACTGTGTCTTTTCCGGCAGGTCTTTCGGGTGGATTACAATCAGTGTGTCAATGTCTTTGATTTCATCGGTGTCGGCTGGAACCGTGTTGACGTCGTATTTTTGCCGCAGGTGCTGAACGATCCCCCATGCCGGTGCAGGTGTTCGGCCCTGCATTCGCATCATCTGGGCCATGTACCCGGTTGCGTTGTCGCCGGTTATTGCCAGCGAACTGAGAATGCCGACGCGTTTCTTCTCCCGCGTCGTGGCTGTGTCTATCAGGTAGCTGATGTCATATTCCACGAAAGTCTGTCTGTCCGGCGAGAAGAAGTCGATTGTCTTTGCCACCCCGAACTGTGTCTGGACGACAAGCCCGAAGAAGAAATTTTCTTCCCGGGTAATCGTAAAACGTCTAAGCCCATGCCGAATCGCATCCTGTTCCTCGTCTGAGAAGGGTCTGGGATCGACGATCTCCAGTTGGACCTTGTCCGAGGCGGCGGCGTATTCTTCCAGCAGCGCCCTTACGAAGTAGTAGTAATTATTGAAGTACCGAATCTGGTCCGAGCCTTTCATCGCCGCGGTTCTGGTGTAAAACAGTTTGACCGTTACCGGCTGATTGAGCTTGGTCAGGATCGCCCTGGTGCCGTCCGAGAGTGTATAGATGCGTTTCTCGGTGATGTCTATCCTGGCCCGGCGTGCGATATTCTGGCAGATGCTGATCGCCGAAAACGCTATGGCCGCGACGAATATGACCGCAATGGCTGCACGTGCTGTCCTGTTCATTAGCTTGCCTTCCTCTCATTAAGGATAATGCCGCACGCACTGATCCATCCGACAATCAAAATGACAAAGTACGATATGTCCTTGAATTCGATAACGCCTCTCAGCAGTGAGTCGAAGTGATTTTGCAGGCTGAAGCTCTCGACGGTGCTGACCGCCCCTGCCGGCAGGACGGTTGACAGGTAGTTCAGCGTCGTCGGCATCCCGGCATATACCAGGGCTGCGCATCCCACCACCGACAGGATAAAGCTGATGACCTGGTTTTTCGACAGCGCCGAGAAAAACGAGCCTATCGCCAAAAAGCCGCCCGCCATCAGGAAACTGCCGATATAGCCCGTTACGATCAGCCCGCCGTCCGGGTCGCCCAGAAAGGCAACCGTTATCGGCAGCGGCAATGTCATACACAGAGCTATACCCAGAAAGCACCACGCCGCGAAGAACTTGCCCAGGACCGCCTGGGGGACCGTGATAGGCAGTGTGAAAAGAAGCTCTATCGAACCGGTACGCCGCTCCTCGGCCCAGAGCCGCATCGCTACCGAGGGGACCATGAACATAAACAGCAGCGGCAGATTCTGGAAGAACGTCCGCAGGTCCGCCTGACGAAACTCGAAAAAGCCCTGCCTGAACGTCAGGTATCCGCTGAAAAACAGGAAAATCACCAGGAATACGTATGCCACCGGGGTGGCGAAGTACCCTTTCAGTTCACGTTTGAAAACCGCCAGAAAACTATTCATATCTCAAACTCCAAACCCGCTTCGGCTTCTAAGTTTTTCCCATAGTCCCGTCGTCGGGGTCTATGCGATTTTTTTGCTCGTTGTAATCTTCCTGAAGACCTCGTCGAGCGAGCAGTTATGCTCCGCTTTCAACTTATCCGGGGTCGAATCGACTATGATTTTGCCCTTTGCGATGATGATCGCACGGCTGCATACGATCTCGACCTCTTCGAGTATGTGTGTCGAGATGATGATGCACTTGTCCTTAGCCATCTTCCTTATGAGCTGGCGTACTTCATGCTTCTGATTCGGGTCAAGCCCGTCGGTCGGTTCGTCGAGGATCAGTACATCCGGGTCGTGTATCAGCGTCGAGGCCAGGCACACACGCCTGCGATACCCCTTTGACAGCGTATCGATGGTCTGGTGATATACCGACTCGATGGCACACGTTGGGACGACCCTGTCCAGGGCCTGTTTGCGGGCCGTGCCTGTGATTCGGCGGGCATCGCAGACGAATTGCAGGAAACCGGCGACCGTCATCTCATTGTAGGCCGGCGCGTTCTCCGCCAGATAGCCGATACACCTTCGCACCGCCAGGGGGTTCTTGATGATGTCGTGCCCACAGACGGTGGCGGTTCCGCTATCCGGCGAAAGGAAACAGGCCAGCATCTTCATCGCCGTGCTCTTGCCCGCGCCGTTGGGCCCCAGAAAGCCGAGTACCTGGCCCTTTTCGACATCGAAGGAGATGTCGTCAACAGCGATGATCGGGCCGAAGGTCCGCTTCAAATTCCTGACGGTTATCATATTTCTCTCCTGACATGGATAAACATCCAACACAACCCGCGCAGGGGCGACGGATGGCATTGCCGGTTCTGCTCAAACCAGACTCTTATACAGATTTTCGCGGAAATGTCAAGCCCTCAAAAATGCCCCGCCCCGCCCCCGCCCCAAAATCGCTCGAAATATGCACACCCCCACAGGACAGAAAGCCCCGGCGAAGGTGAACTGACATGAACTGGGGAACCAGGATTCGGACCTGGACTAAGTGATTCAGAGTCACTCGTGCTACCGTTACACTATTCCCCAGTACCCCGGCTGGTGCAAAATCACCCATCACGCACCGGCCCTTCGTCTCTGACCGATTGGTAATATAAATTATGCCGGCTATTCTGTCCAGCCCGAATACCTCACAAATTTTCATTATCCGGGGAGCTATTGGCTTTCGGCCCGGTTTTCATCGGGCGTTACGCGAAAAAGTCTTATACAATACGTCAAGGTCGCATAGAATACGGAAACAGACCACGCACGGACACGACGTCAGGGCCTGAATTCACTTGACATAAGGGCATCATCAGGTTATATTGCACGGGTCGGCTGACTTTCGTTGACTTGTTTTTACGAGGATACCAGATTGATGAGTTGCAATACCCGTGTTCTATCAGCTCTTTTGCTGATACAGATTGCTTTTTTGCCCACAGCCGTCTTCGCCGCCGACGTTGCCGGGATAGAGGCCCTGATGACGCGTTCGGAAGGTGCACAGAAGGCACCGAGTTCGGCCGACGCGGTGGTTATCGACAGTTTTCTCGCTGACATGGTGGACGAGTTGCTCTCGGCCAGAGATGTTGCCGAGGCAATCGAGGCGCGGAGTCAGATAGTCAAGTATCGCGGCTGGAAGCCGGGATTGAGCCTCTACACCAGAAGCTATGTCCTGACCGCCCGCCGGCATATCCAAAAGGCCTTTGCCGACATAAAGGCCTGGCCAGACGGCAGCCACAAGGCCGACGACCTCAAAACCCAGGCCACACGAAACCTGACGATTCTCATTGCCCGGATGGCCAGCATCGAATTGCGTCAACTGGCCTCTGGCCTGCTTGACCACCCGGATTCGACTACCCGCTACTGGGCCGTCAAGTCGATTGCGGGCCCAGCCATAGCCAGCCAGCTCAATTCAGCGGTCACTGCCGACGCTGATGCCGCAAAGGCCATCGCCGGTATGTTGCAAAAGCGACTTGGCAGGGAAAAATCTCCCGAGATTATCGGACTTATCGCCGACTTCGCCGCGCGTCTCAAAGGCCCCGAAAGCACCAATCTCCTCATCGACGTGGCCAATCAGCGTATCAAGTCCTACGAAGCATGGACCGTTCGATATGAACTGATGGATGCGATGCTGCTCAAGTCGCTGGCGAAGGCTATCGGCGACGAGTCATCGGCCCAGCGAAAGGCGATGCTCTCTCGGGCGTTTTGTCAGTTGTACTCGTATGTGGTCCAAAGATACATTATGGGGTGGGACATCCTTTCTCTCGAATCCAAATCGTACATGGTCTCGGTGATCCTCGAGGTCGAGTCGCAAAGTCTTTCTGTCCTGATGGGGCGAAAGTCGGATGTATTCAAAAAGGCAGTCGAAACAGCCGCCGGCAAGGGCCTGTCTGCTCTGCAGAAAGAACATGACGCGCTGCTGGGTGGGTCTGGACGGACCGGGACACTGGTTACCAGACTGAATTTCAAGTACAACCCGTCCTCAAACAGAACGCAAAACGCGCCCAAAAAACTGAAAGCACCGCCGGCCGGCATAAAGAAGCCCCTCACGGCTAACTAATGGTCGGCGCAAGTAACGATTGACGCAGATAACATTCGGCTTTCAGGGATGAAGGCACCGGGCCTGTGACGGTCGAATAAATATACAGGATATGGACGACGGGCAGCAGGCTCGTTGGTCGTTGGTCGAAAAACATGGAGGTTTAGCACTATGAACAAACGCCGCGTCTTTGTCGGAATTGCGATCCTTGTTTGTATTGGGCTGGTGTCCCTATCTGGCTGTAGAAAGCCAGGGCCGGGCAAATCAACCACCGCCGCTGCTTACGCCCCCGAAACCGACCCGCTGGTCAATCCCGAATCGCTCTTTACCCCGCCGCCGCAGGACATCTCGAAGATAGACACCGACGGGACGCTGTATCTCCACCTGCAGGGCAGCCCAAATACACTGAATCCGCTGTTTGTTTCATCGTTGTACGAGTTCATCGTCGTTGACGGTATCTATTCAGGGCTGTTTACGTTTGACAGCAAGATGAAATGGATGCTAAACGAGGATATGACCGAATCCTGCGTCGAGTCGGAGGACCATACCACCTTCACCGTCAAACTGAAGCCCGGCAGAACGTGGCATGACGGGACGCCTTTTACCGCCGGCGACGTGGTCTATTCATGGCAGCAAATTCTTGATCCGCGGGTCCCATGCCTGGCCCAGAAGCCCAGCGTCGAACCGATCAAACAATGTATCGCGCTGGATGAGTTGACGGTAAAATTCGTTCAGTCGGAACCACTGGCGACGCGGCACTGGAACCTGATGTTCCCCATAATCCCCAAACACATCTTCGAGAAGGGCAAGGCCGACAACCCGGACCTCAAGACCGGCGATTACTACATTGCCCAGGCGCGCAGTCCCGTCGGCAACGGCCCCTACAGGATCGTCGAATGGAAGGAGAACGACAAGATTGTCCTGGATAGATGGGAAGACTACAAGGGGCAAAAACCCTTCTTTAAGAAGATCGTCTTTCGGATCATCCCCGATACCAATGTGACGCTGCTGTCGTTTGAGAAGGGACGCATCGACGTAGTTCGCGGCCTGAGCGCCCAGCAGTTCGCCCGCGAGACCAACTCCGAGTCGTTCAAAAAGGTCGGCTTCAAGGCCTGGGGCGTCCAGTGGTCTTTCGGCTATATTGGTTGGAACATGGATGACAGCAACCCGTTCTTCAACGATGTACGCGTCCGATACGCCATGACGCACGCACTGAACATACCGCTGATTGTCGAGAAGGTTTACTATAACCTGGTAACACCCTGTTTGGGCGTATATCACCCGGATTCGTGGATGTTCAATCCACAGGTCAAGCCGCTGGGGTATGACCTGCAAAAGTCGGCACAACTGCTCGATCAGGCTGGCTGGGCAGTGAGCGAAAAGGACGGCTGGCGATACAAACAGATCGACGGGGCGGATGTGCGTTTTGAATTCACACTGCTGATGGCTCAGGGTTCGCCCAGTGCGCCCAAGATAGCGGCGATCTTACAGGAAGACCTCAAAAAGATAGGCATCGAGATGAAAACCCGCACGCTGGAGTGGTCCGCATTCCTCGAGAAGGTCCGCAAACACGAGTTCCAGGCCGAGATCGCCGGCTGGGGCACTGGCACAGACCCGGATACGGGCTGGAACCTCTGGCGGACGGAGGAATACAAAAAGGGACGAAACTACGGCGGTTACAGCAATGCCCGCGTCGATGAACTGTTTGTGCAGGGACGCGGCGAATTCGATTTTGAAAAGCGAAAACGCATATACCAGGAAATACACAAGCAGCTCTATGACGACCAGCCCTATACATGGGTCTATAACGCCCCGATCCTGTCGGCGTTCAACAAACGAATCCACGGCGTACAGTTCAGTCCGCGGGGGATATACAATTTTAATCCCAGTTTCTACCAGTGGTGGACACCGAAGGGCCGGACCAAACAGCCCGCAGAAATGCAGCCGTAATGTAATGGCTGTGGTATATAAACTCAGTGAGTCGGCGACATGCTCAGTTACATTGTAAGACGAATCCTGCTGGCCATTCCGACGTTGATCGGGATTACACTGGTTACGTTCATTATCATCAATCTTGCCCCTGGTGACCCGGCCCAGTTCCAGACACAGGGCGTCATGGACTCCAACGTCTCAATCAGGATTTATGAAGAGCTGCGTGAATACTACGGCCTGGACAAGCCGGTCCATGTGCGATATGTCAGGTGGCTCGGCAGGCTGGTGACGCTCGATTTCGGTCAGTCCATGTCAACCGACCGTCGGCCGGTCTGGGACAAGGTCAAAGAGCGCCTCTGGCCGACGATGTCCCTGGCAATCATTTCGCTGGTACTGAGCCTGACTGTCGCGATACCCATCGGCATATATTCAGCCGTCCGGCAGAACCGGCTCTTCGACACCGTCAGCAGCACCATCCTCTATGCGCTGTATTCGGTCCCGAGCTACGTGATGGCTGTGCCGCTGATACTGCTTGTCGGTGTGCAGTGGGACCTGCTGCCGTTTCAGGGCATGACGTCGGACAACTACGACCAGTTGACCACAGCCGGCAAATTCGCCGACCTGGCGAGGCACTACGTCCTGATTACCTTCTGTTTCAGCTATGGGGCGTTGGCGTACTATTCGCGGTTTGTCCGTCAAAACATGCTGGAAGTGCTGCGGCAGGACTATATCCGCACCGCCCGGGCCAAGGGGCTTAGCCAGAGCCGCGTCGTCATGCACCACGCGTTTAGAAACACGCTGATACCCGTGATGACGCTGCTGGGGATGATGCTGCCAGCCATAATCGGCGGTTCGGTAATCCTGGAGGTGATGTTCAACTGGCCCGGGATGGGCAGACTGTTCTTCGAGAGCATGATGAGCAGGGACTATCCGACGATCATGGCGCTGACGTTTATCACCGCGTCCCTGGTGCTGGTCGGGACGCTGCTGTCGGACCTGAGCTACCCGCTGGTCGATCCGAGGGTCGCCTATGACTGATTCGACCAGTAATATAAATACAAATACACCGCGGCAGCACGGCCGTTCGGAAAGCTACTGGCGAGCTATATGGCACAGGCTCAGAGGCAACCGCCGTGGTATGGTCGGGTTGTGTTTTATCGTCCTGATGTGCGCGGTCTGGCTGGGCGGTCCGCTGCTGGCGACCGGCCAGCCGATTGCCTGCAAATACAAGGGCAGGTGGTACTTTCCGGCGATCGTGGAGATATTCCAGTCCCGCAGGACGGGTCCGCACTGGGTCGAAAAATCCAGACCGTTCAACCTGCCGCAATTCAACGCCAAGAGCGAACTCTCCGCCGAGGAGTTTGCAATCTGGCCCCTGATACCATATCACGAATACGAACAGACGGGCGATTTTTTCGCCCCGCCGTCCGTCGAACACATCTTCGGCACCGACGAACTGGGCCGTGACATAGCCGCAAGGATGATCCACGGCACGGCAGTCTCGGTCAAGGTCGGATTCATCTCGATGGGCATCGCCGCGGTCATCGGCATCTTCGTCGGGGCGATGGCCGGCTACTGGGGCGGCCTGACGGATATGCTTGTCAGCCGGGTTGTCGAAATCGTGATATGTTTTCCCGTATTCTTCCTGATCCTTGCGATAATGGCATGGCTCGAACCGAACATAACCAACGTCATGATCGTGATCGGTCTGACGCGATGGACCGGCATCGCACGTTATACCCGCGGCGAATTCATCCGCATCAAAACTCTGGACTACGTCACCGCGGCACGGTCGATGGGCATAGGCCATTTCCGGATGATGTTCCGGCACATCCTGCCCAACGCCCTTGCCCCGGTGCTGGTGAGTATTACCTTCGGCATAGCCGGCGCCGTCCTGGTCGAAGCGGGACTCAGTTGGCTGGGCTTTGGCGTCCAGGCACCGAATCCTTCATGGGGCAATATCCTTCGCACCGCCTACGATTCCCTGCGAGTCGCCCCGCACATGGTCTATCCGCCGTGCATAGCGATATTCCTGGCGGTCCTGGCGTACAATCTTCTCGGCGACGCGATGCGAGACGCAATCGACCCGCGACTGAAAGGGGCCACGTGACCGACGGCAGAGACAACAATGCTATCCTGTCTATCCGCGACTTGTCGGTGTGTTTTACCACCGAACAGGGCGGGCTTTGCGCAGTCGATTCGGTCAGTTATGACATACCGCGGGGCAAGACGCTGGCGGTTGTAGGCGAAAGCGGCTGCGGCAAGAGCGTCACAGCCCTTTCCATACTCCGGCTGATCCCCGACCCGCCCGGCAGGATCACGTCCGGGAAGATATTGTTCAACGGTCAAAATCTGCTGGAAGCGACCGAGCGCGACATGCGAAAGATCCGCGGCAACCACATCGCCATGATATTCCAGGAGCCGATGACCAGCCTGAACCCCGTCTATACCATCGGCGACCAGATCGTCGAAGTGGTCCAGTTGCATCAGAACATCAAAGGCTCGGGGGCCCGCGACCATGCCGCAAAAATGCTGAACCTTGTCGGTATCGCCGACCCGGACAGACGGCTGGACGAATATCCGCATCAACTCAGCGGCGGTATGCGGCAGCGAGTCATGATCGCGATGGCGCTGAGCTGTTCGCCGTCACTGCTCATCGCCGACGAACCGACGACGGCACTGGACGTGACCATACAGGCCCAGATTCTGGAACTGCTCGACGAACTGCAGAAAAAAAACGATATGAGCGTTCTGCTCATTACCCACGACCTGGGCGTGGTCGCCGAGAACGCGGACGACGTCGTGGTCATGTACGCTTCGAAGATAGTCGAAACCGCCCCCGTCGAGCCGATCTTCGCCGAACCACTGCACCCATATACGCAGGGACTTCTAAGGTCGCTCCCGCGCCTCGGCACGCAGGCCGAACGTCTTGAAGTGATAGGCGGCTCCGTGCCCGACCCGCTCGATTTCCCGACGGGCTGCAAATTTCATCCGCGATGTCCAATCGGTTCGTCCGACAGCCGATGTATGAGTTGCGAGCCGACCTTAAAACAGGTCACCCCCAGCCGAGCCGTCGCCTGCTGGCACGCACCGGGATACCCTGTAAATTGATTATTGATTATTGATTATTAACGGTATGAACATCTGTAATATGCCTATGTCACAGACAAACGAAAATCTTATCGAGGTCAAAGACCTCAGAACTTACTTCCCGATCCGCGCCGGGTTCCTGCGAAGGACTATCGGGCACGTCAAAGCCGTTGACGGTGTCGAATTTTCCATACCCGCCGGCAAGACATTAGGCCTGGTCGGCGAAAGCGGTTGTGGCAAGACGACCGTGGGCAGAACCATCCTCCGGCTGATCCCCCCGACAGAAGGAAGCGTACATTTTGACGGGCAGGACATCTTCCGGCACAGCCGAGAACAGATGCGCCGTCTGCGGCGCGACATGCAGTTGATCTTCCAGGACCCTTACGGCTCGCTGAATCCGCGTATGACCGTCGCCGACATCATCGGTGAGCCGCTGACCGTTCACGGCCTGGTCCGACGACGCGATCGACACAAACGCGTTGCCGAGCTGCTCGACAGGGTCGGGCTTTCACCGCACCATGCCGGACGATATCCGCATGAATTCTCCGGCGGACAAAGACAAAGAATCGGCATCGCCAGGGCACTGGCCCTTGAGCCGAAGTTCATCGTATGCGACGAGCCTGTCAGCGCACTGGACGTGTCCATCCAGTCGCAGATTATAAATCTCATGCGCGATCTCCAGAGGCAGTTAGGGCTTACGTATCTGTTCATCGCCCACGACCTGGCCGTGGTGGAACACATCAGCGATCATGTCGCGGTGATGTACCTGGGCAGAATTGTCGAATACACCGACCGGGACGAACTGTACAGCAATCCTCTGCACCCATATACCAGGGCACTGATAAGCGCCGTGCCCAAACCACACCCGAACAAACAGGGCCGGAGAATCATACTTCGCGGCGAAGTGCCCAGCCCAGCCAATCCGCCCGCCGGCTGTCCGTTTCATCCGAGATGCCAGGTTGCCGAGGAAAGATGCAGCCGGCAGGTCCAGCCGCTGGAGCAAAAGGGCGACGGCACAAAACATCTGGTCGCCTGCTGGAAAGCAGGCTTGATATGACCGCCACGATATAGTATAACGACCGACAGGGGGCCGTTACGGTGATCGACAACAGTTTCGTTGGGACGACAGTTCCGTTAAATTGATACAAACTGTAATGATCGAATGAAAGGTGGAGAACGGATGCATATCGAAACGCAATTCTCAATTTTCATGGTCAATAAGCCCGGCGTATTGGCCAAGGTACTCAACGAGTTCGCCTCCGCCAGGATCAACCTGATAGCCATCACCATGATGGACTCGGTTGAGCACGGGGTGATGCGTCTGGTGGGGGCGTCCAAAGAAAAAATTCGTCTGCAACTGGACAAACTCAACATGCAGTACGGCGAGACCGACGTGTTGTGCATCAATCTGCCCAACCATGCCGGCGCCCTGGCCTCTGTGACGCAGAAACTCGCCGAGGCCCACATCAGTATTTCGTATGCCTACTGTACCGCCGGGGCAAGGGGCGGAAGGACTACCGGGATACTGAAGGTAGCCGACGTAAAAAAGGCGATGAAAGTCCTGCAGTTCACGTTGCCCGCGACCGACAAAAAGAAAAAAACAACCGTCCGAAGGCCACCGACTTCAAGAAAGTAAGGACTTGCAAGGGATCGTTTCTGCCTACAGGACTTTGTCAACGAAGTATCTGGCACTCAGGAGGATATCGATTCCCAGGCCGACACACAATATCGCCCAGCGAAGCGCCCTGTTCTGCACGCCGGCCCGCGTTACAAAGAACATACAGCCCACCATCACCGCCGCCAGCAGATACATTTTTGACGTTTCACGGACTATCATAGTCTCGTCGCCACCGACGCCCACCATAAAAACGCTCACCATAAAGAGGACGCCTGCGACAACCATCGCCGCTGCAACGGACAGGAGCAGCCATTTCGCCTCAGCCCTGCCCGACCACGCCATCGCCTGCATACCAAGCCCGGCGACTATCGAAAGATAGAGCATCGGTATCGCCCCCCACACCGCGGGGCTTACAACGAACACAGGCACGCTGAAGGCCAGCGCCACCCCAACGCCAACGACAACGGATATGCCAACCTGGTGTATCATCGCACGCATCAGAAGACCCATCAGCGAGACGATTATACCGACGTGATAGACGCTGATAACAAATTCGTGCCCGTCGGTTGTCAGCGGCATCACCAGCGCCGAGATATTCGCAATCTCCATCCGGGCACTGACCGGCAGTGGAAAGCCTCCGCGAAATCGGAGCACGACAAAAAACAGGACCACCGCCGCGAACGGAAACAATGCCAGCGCAATGGAGATTACCTTTTCGACGACGGTTTTTCGCAGACCTGCCCGAAAATAGACCACCGGATAAAACAGCCACGGCATCATCGCTGCGACCGTCCCTGCCAGTGGATGGTAGGCGCCGAAGCTCAGCGAAAACGGACAAAATCCGTAAATCGCCCCGGCGTACAGACATGCCCAGAAACTGTTGACCCATCGCCTGCTGAGCACAAAACAGCCCATCGCCGCGATCAGGCAGTTTGCGGGTATGACGAACTGTATCGGCCTGAACTGCTGAATATACGGATGATAGAGGTAGATCGCCGTGACGAAGTATATCGCCACCGCTGCACTGAACGTGTCATAGCCCAGCCTTGTTCCCAAAGGCCCGGAGAAGATTGTGGTTTTACGATTTTTCATCGCGCCGCCTACTTGATGACGACTTTGCCGGACCCCGCCCCGACTGTGCCGATGCGATACACCGTTTCACCGCAGCGGCGCAGCTTTTTGGTGATCGAATCGGCAAAATCCTCCGCAACGATCAACACAAACCCGATGCCCATATTAAATACACGGTACATTTCCTGCTGTTGTATCGGGCCTTTCCGCTGTAGCCATGAAAAAATCGGCGGCACCGGCCAACTGTCCCCGTCAAGCACCGCGTCGCGGTTCTTCGGCAGTACCCGCGGTATATTGCCCACCAGTCCGCCCCCGGTAATATGCGCCATCGCGTGGACGACCTTTTTAACCCGGTAGCTACCCAGCAGTTTTACTATCGGCCGAACGTAGATACGCGTCGGCTCCAGCAGCGCCTCGCCGACGGTTACTCCATGCAATCCTTGTGACGCGTCGCCGACCCCTTCGTCGCCGATTTCGTCGATTTTGTCGGTCACCTTCAGTTTGTGCTGTTTGAAACAGACATTGCGAACCAGTGAATATCCATTGCTGTGCAGCCCGCTGGATCCCAGTCCGAGTATCACGTCGCCCTTTTGCACAGCGGACCCGTCGATGATTCGGTCCTTCTCGACGACGCCCACGGCAAAGCCAGCCATATCGAATTCGTCCTTGCGGTATATGTCCGGCATCTCGGCAGTCTCCCCGCCGATCAGGGCACAGTCAGCCTGACGGCAGCCTTCGGCGATACCTTCCACCATCGTGGCGACCTCTTCCGGCACCAGCTTGTTGACCGCCAGATAATCGAGAAAGAACAACGGCTCAGCGCCGAGCACGATCATGTCGTTGACACTCATCGCGACCAGGTCTATGCCCACAGTGTCATATCGACCAGCCGCCTGGGCAACCAATACCTTTGTGCCGACCCCGTCGGTGCAGGCCACCAGAACCGGGTTGCGATAGTTCTTCTTGAACAGTTTTTCGTTGTAGTCGAGTCGAAACAAACCGGCAAAACCGCCCGGCAGCGCCAGCACTCTGGGCCCGTATGTCCCGGTAACCGATCGGCTGATCCTGTCCACCATCTGGTCGTTGGCGTCGATACTGACCCCGGACTGGGCATAGCTCACGAATTTGTCGTCGGGCATCAGGTCGGGCATCAGGTCGGGCATCAGTACGACTCCGAATCATCGAATAATTGCATCTGGTGGCGTTCCATGGAAAATTTATTGAGCATGGTGTTGACCGGTATCCTGTATTTGCCGCTCCAGCAGGCCGTGCAGTAATGGTCTTTCGGCAGTGAAGCACACGAAAGCATCCCGTCCAGCGAGATATACCCGATGCTGTCAACCTGCAAAAAGTCCCGAATCTCCTCCAATGTCTTATTGCCGGCCAGCAGTTCTTCCTTCGTCGGAAAATCCACACCGTAAAAGCACGGACTGACGACCGGCGGACATGCCACCCGCATGTGAATCTCTTTTGCGCCCGCCTCTCGCAGCGACTTGATCTTGCCTTTTGTCGTCGTGCCGCGAACGATCGAATCGTCAACGACGATGATGCGTTTGTCTTTGACCACCTCCTTGACGACCGTTAGCTTCATCTTGACCGCCAGGTCTCGCATGTCCTGTGTCGGCGACAGGAACGTCCTGCCGATATAGTGGCTTCGCACGAATCCCATATCGAACGGTATGCCGCTTTGCCGGGCATAGCCGATCGCCGCCGACGTCCCCGAATCCGGCACCGGTATTACCACGTCGGCCTCCACGGGGTACTCCTTTGCCAGTTGTTCGCCGCACCGGACGCGGAAATTATGGACGTTCTCACTGAAGATCGTACTGCTTTGCTTGGCGAAATAGACGTGCTCGAAGATGCAATGGGCCGGCGTGATCGTACCGGGCTTGACGAAGAATCGGCTCCGCAGTCCCCCCAGGTCCAGCGTTACGATCTCACCCGGCTCGACATCCCGGATATATTCAGCCTGTATCGTGTCAAACGCGCATGTCTCGCTGGCCACACAATAGGCCCCCTCGGCTGTCCTGCCGATGCACAGGGGCCTGATTCCATACGGGTCACGGGCCGCCTCGATTCGGTCGGGAAACAGAAACAGCAGCGAATAGGACCCCTGTAGATGGTTCAGTACATGGCCCAGCGGGTCGGGCTTGTTGATGTGTGACGGCTTAGCCATCAGGTGGACGATAATCTCCGTATCGTTGGTCGATTTGAAGATATGTCCGTGCGCCTCGTATTCGTCACGCAGTAGCGACGCGTTGATCAGGTTGCCGTTGTGGGCCACCGCCACCTGGCCGCGGGAATATTCGCTCAGGAACGGCTGGGCGTTAAGCGGCGAACTCGAACCCGTCGTCGAATAGCGCACATGCCCGATGGCAACGGAGTTTTTGAGCTTTTCCAACCAGTTACGGCCGGACCGAAACACACGACCAACATGTCCCATAGTCGCGTAGCAGCGGATGTATTCACCGTCGCTGGAAGCGATCCCTGCCGACTCTTGTCCGCGATGCTGCAGGCTGTGAAGCCCGAAATATGTCTTGTGGACCGCGTCCGGGTCGCTGAATATCCCGAATACGCCGCATTCTTCCTTCTTCTCTGACATAGTTCCTCAATCCAAACGCCGGGTTAGCCAAGGACGTGTAACATAAATTATCTTCCATTTTTATTTACAAGTCCTGAAAACATAATCTATAGAGTCAGTCCCACTTCGTCAATGTAAATCTATGCTTCATCCTGTGCCCCCCGGTTTGCCCTGCGATCCGGCCTATGGTCCCGCCTATGCCCACCTCCTCCATGGCACCGGAGGCGGAAACTACAGCCGTTGGCAATAAAAAAGATTTTTTAGAGCCTCCCAACGGATATTGGGGATTGACGGACGGGCCCCTGACAGCTACAATGATAGTTTGTGTGGATTCGAATTTGAAATAGGTTAAGCTAATAATAAGGGGTTGCCGTAATGACCAATACTATTCTTGCCATGTGGATGCCCGGCCCAGTCGAGATGATCGTTATCTTGATAGTCGCCGTATTGCTCTTTGGTCGCCGCCTGCCGGAGATCGCTCGTGGGATGGGAAAGAGCCTCAGCGAGTTCAAAAAGGGCATCAAAGAGGCCAAAGACGAGGTCGAAAAGGCTGCTGACATTGACGACATCCACGATGAAATAAAAGACGCTGCCGATATCGATGTCAACGAGAACCTAAACAGCGACTAACATTCATTCCGCGGGGTAATCTCAACTACGCCACGGGCGTGGTGTCTTTTTCCTTACTGTTCGTCTTTCTGAGGATTCGGCACACGATAATGCTGCCCTCGTAGAGAACATATAGGGGGATCGCCAGCGATATCTGAGAGATTACGTCCGGCGGCGTAACGATTGCAGCGACGAAGACCAGGGCGACGATGAAGATTTTTCGCGATCGGCCAAGCTGTTCGACCGTTACCAGGCCCATCCGCTCGGAAAAAACGATACCGATCGGCATCTGAAACCCCAGCCCGAACACCAGTGTCAGCATCAGCATAAAACTGACATAGTCGGCCAGGTTGTACGCCCCCGGGGCTATCACATCCCCCAGGCCGATATCGAAGGTTATGAAAAACTGCAGGGCCAGGCGTGCCACGACCAACTGGAAAAATACAGCCCCGGTAATAAAGAGTATCGCGCTGGCAGGTGCGGCGACCTTAACGAATCGTTTTTCTTTCCTGTACAGCCCCGACGATACGAAGGCCCATGCCTGGTAAAAGACCCAGAACGACGCCAGCAGCAGACCCGCCATCAGGCATACCTTGAGATAGACCAGGAATTTATCCGCCGGCTTCAGGGCCATGATATTGTAGTCCTCCGGGCCGTAGCCAGCCTTGGTCATGGCCTTTTCATACGGTATGAATATCCATTTGAACAGGTATTTGCCGAAGCACAGGCTGACGATAACCCCCGCTCCGAGTCCGATGAACGCCCGAATCAGACGTGTTCGCAGCTCCTCAAGGTGGTCCCCCAGGCTCATCGAGATCAGTCCTTCCGAGTCGTCCTGGTTTTTCACCTTGTTGTCGTTGTTGTCAATCATCAAAAGCGTCGTCCTGTAATTTGTTTTTATGTAAGCGCCGCAAGGCTGGCATTTTATCAGAAGCGGGGCGATTTTCCAACGGCTTTTTCCCGCTGTGTCGGCTAAACCCAGCCCGCACCCAGCCCGCACCCCATCCAGCCTCAGCCCACGGCATATCTCCCCACACCGCATCCGGCAGGATACGGACTTGTTTTGTGACGATTTTGTCGTATGATGGCCCGCACCATGCAGGCACTTATTGTCATAATCACGGGATTTGGATTTCTGGCCTCGATTGGCGGGCACATCTATGTCAAGTTGTTCATGCGCCCCGGCACCGATACGGATTTCGACGATTATTATTACGAGGTCGAGGACCGGCACCCAGGCCTTGCTCGGTACCAGAAGTGGTCACAGATCACCCTGGCCGCCGCGATCATCTTCGCACTGCTGTTATTCGTCTCCACTTTCGTCCTCTGAAAGTACTCTGAGCCGTCAGGCGGGACGGCGGGCGGTGGCTGGCCGTTTTGCCTATAGACAACAATTGTCTTGCGTTATGGGTTTGCGGATTGTATGCTCCCGGCGTCTTTGCAGGGGCGGTATGCCTTGCCTTTTGCGCCTGTTGTCCACCCGAAAAACCTCGTCCTCGTTGTCATTACAGGACTTATGTAAACTTGCCACATGCGGCCAATTGTATCATCTTGGCAGGATGAATACCATAAGAAATCTACTAACAAACCTCCATAGTCTTCTTGATTGTGTCTGCGAATTGTTCCGATATGCTCTGATGTTTCTGTGGGCTATTTTCTGCCCCGGGGTAGTGCTCGCCGCCAGACTCCTGGCAGTGGAGAGCCAGCTTGCTGCCTGTAAACACGGGATCGCTTCGAAGAAACGTCCGCGCCCACGCTTCACTGCGGGTTTTCGCCTGCTCTGGGTGATCCTTTCGAAGTCCTTGGACAAGTGGGAGGATCTTGCCCATCTGATGCAGCCAGCGACAGTCAAGAAATGGCATACCGCGGCCTTCCGCTGTTTCTGGCGATGGAAGTCATGTAGAAAAGGCGGACGACCTCCGATTTCCAAGGACATGCAGAGCTTGATTTACCAACTCAGCAAGGAGAATACGCTATGGAGCGCCGAAAGGATCATGGACACACTGATTCTTCTCCAGTACGACCCGCCATGCGAGGATACGATCCGAAAATACATGTACAAGCCACGAAAACCTCACAAGAGATCAACTACATGGTTGCCATTTCTGCGTAATCACGTGGACGTATCATGGGCAATCGATTTCTTCACGGTCACGACTATCAATTTTGCCACGTTGTATGTTTTCCTCGTGCTTGATCACGGTCGACGTGAAGTCATACACTTTGCGGTCACACGACATCCGTACATGGATTGGGTCATCCAGCAACTGCGTGAATCGATGCCTTTCGACAGGTTTTAGGCCCAAGCAAACTTATTTCTATTCCCGTTCTCGGAGGTTTGCATCACAGGTATATCCGCGTAGCTGCATAGACCAACAAGAAAGTTTTCTGAAGGTCGTATCAACATTGCCTGCCGATTCCCCAGCCTGTTGCTCAAAAAAGGTCCTGCTGATTCATTCGGTGCCATTGGCATGGTCAGCAAATCAGAAAGTTCATCAGTCTCAGCTTCAACTTCTCATCAGGATAGGGTTTTTCGGAGGGACAACAACCAGTACTTGAGCATTAAGGTGTTATAGTATGAGCCCCTTAATGCCGATACACGAAAGAAGGAGAGCCGATTGTCGGCTCTCCCCAGCCGGTATCGTTGAGGATAAGGTAAATTTCGGGGGAACTTCGTGAAAAGATCCGAAACCACCAAACGACGCCGGTTTTTTCTTTTATTATGCCTCAAGCGATTTGCTGTTAGGCTGTTAGCTAATGGTTAATGGCTAAGATATAACTGTTTACCGCGTTTCACAATAAACGATGGCAGCTTGGGCAAGTTCTTGGCAAGCAGGAGACCTCCAAGCCTTAAACTTTTTCAAGGAGAATATTTACTATGCGTTGGGAGGCTTTACCGTCCCATAACGGAGGAATCTGGGGTGTACGCCAGTTTCCGCTTGTCGCTTTCTTATAGGCATCTATAATGCTCTGCGTCTGGGTACCCACAACCTGGTTTGAGCCGATTTCAACAGTGACAGGCCGCTCGGTAGTTTCTCTGAGTGTAATACATGGCACCTTCAGAATGGTTGTTTCTTCCTGAATACCGCCGGAATCTGTCAGTACAAGTTTGGCCGATGAGGTAAGCTTTAAAAAGTCCAGGTAGCCGAGTGGTTCCAGCATATGAAATCCGGCCATGGAATCCACCCTGGATTGCAAGCCAAAGCTTTCGATATTCTTTCTTGTCCTGGGATGTGCGGGAAACAGTATCGGCATATCTTTCTGTATCACCTCCAGGGCATCAAGGATTCGGATGAAAGTCTCTTTGTCGTCCACGTTGGAAGGACGGTGCATCGTCAGGACGGCAAAACCATCACTGTCGATACCATGACTTTGGCGAATATCGTCCAGTATAGTTGAAGATCCGGCTCTTTCAAGATTCTTCAGCAAGGTATCAATTATGACATGACCAACCATATGAATCTTGTCAGCGGCAATGCCTTCTGCCAACAAATTATCTACTCCGCTTTGCTCGGTACAGAACAGTAGATCGCTGATCGCATCGGTAAGAATACGATTGATCTCTTCGGGCATGCTGCGGTCAAAACTTCGCAGGCCCGCCTCAATATGCACGAGCTTTACTCCCAGCTTAATTGCTACAAGACCACAGGCTATAGTACTGTTGACGTCACCGACGACGAGGACAACATCAGGTTTATGCTCAAGCACAACAGGCTCAAAAGCTTTCATTATATCAGCAGTCTGAACAGCATGAGAACCTGAGCCAATGCCAAGATTGATATCCGGCTCAGGAATCCCAAGTTGGCGGAAGAATAAATCGCTCATCTTCTCATCATAATGCTGGCCGGTATGGACCAGAATCGGTTTGATATCACCATACTTCTCATACTCCGCCATAAGTGGAGCAATCTTCATAAAATTTGGTCTTGCACCGACTACATTAATAATTTTCATGTCACTCTATGCCCCAGTTTGAGTATATCATTTGTTTGGTCTGTTGGATAGCCAGCGGAGCTGGCGGTGTTAAGTTTTAAGTTTTAAGTTTTAAGTGTTAAGTGTTAAGTTTTAAGGGTTAAGATCAAAAGCATTCAGCTTTCAGCTATCAGTTTTCGGCGGTCGGTTATGTGCCCTGGTTGGCTTAAAATGGGTTCGTTTCGTAATACAGCGGGGGTTAGGTTTTAGGTTTTAGGTTTTAAGGGTAATGGGTTATTCTGGGTTGGTTATGTTTATATCTAACACCACAGGCGGTGGTACTTGTTGGCCTTGGCGGGGTGCCTGCAGGCGCTGAAGCTCGTGCATTGCTTTGAAAAGACTGCTCTGGATCTGTGTTGCGTAGCGGGTGAGTTTGCTTACTATGTTGTTCGAAGAAAAGTCTGCGCTTATGGCATGGCCGAGGTTGGGCCTTGCATCCTCTAATATCGCTGCCTTAATGCGTGACAAGTCTTCGATGGCTTTGTCGAGATCGCGGGTGTCCTGGTCACTGAAGAAATCCGAGTCGACAGAGATCTCGCGAAGGTACTGCATGAATCGCATGAGGTCTGGGATATAAACAGTATCGGGATGTGTTTTGAAATATTCGATGGTGTCTTCCACCTGCGAGAGGGTGGAAACGACCTGGGGGTTGGATTCAGATTCTAAATACCTCTCTAATAAACGCTTAATCGCAAGACCAATCCGGATTTGGGTAGTCGCAGGGCCGGGCAGTGTTATCAGCATTGGATCGGGCGAATTTGCAAGGCGTTCGGCAGATAAATCTTCGCGCAAGTTGTCAAATACCTGGGCCTCGATCTGACCTGTACGGCGATGACGCCAAAAACCGGCGACGATGATGTCGACAAGCAGTGTCTCAACCGGGCCGACCGGTGCCAGAGAGGCGATGAGAATATTACGGAAATCGTTGTACTCTTCCTGGGTCTCGCCTTCGATGACGATCTGCTGGGCACAGAGGCCGTGCGTTGTCGCGTTCTTTGAAGAGAAGGACTTGCCAAGCTCGGTACGCGGGCCGGTTGACTTTAAGGTGTTTTGCCGGTTGGCTTGTAGTTGTTTGTCAGATGTCATGGTTCGCTCTGCTCACGTTTTAAGTGTTAAGTGATAAGTTTTAAGATAAAAATGGCTATAAGCTGTAAGCTTTAAGCTAAAGGCTAAGGACTTACTGCTTAATTCAGATTAGCAGAAAAAAGATGCTTTGCAATCGCAAAATTTAGCAAAAAATCAGGTGCGGACCGTTTGGCACAGCATGGCACTGCATGATACAAGATGGCACGGAAATTCTTTTTTGAAAAAAATGTAAAAAAATAGTTTTGAATTTAAGGGGTCAGGAGCCTTTTAATTTAATGATTCTTGGTCGTCCGCGTGGTCGAAGTGTTGATTCCAGTTCCAGCCGATTTGCTGTTCTCGTTACCCATACATCAGAACCATAAGGAGATCCCTTGCGAATACACTTTTCCAATTTTTTCAAATCCGTTTCATTCGGCAAAAGATCAATCAGGCCAAGCCAATTTTTCGGCAGTGACATTAGTCCGTTCGAAAGAACCACCCCATCTTTTTCATTGCCCTGTCGAATCGCAAGGCTGCTCCACTGCCAATCTTTACTGCTTTGAACCAATTCGGCACGCAAGGGGTTGCTCTCGATATAACGCATCACGGTCAGATAATATTCATTGGATTGAACAGGGAAACTCTTAAACCTCCCCTGATACAAATGCCCCATCCCCGCAGTGCCGTGAGCTGCGTGCCATCGCTGGCTATGTGTCATCGTCACCCACTGCATAAATGTTGACAAGTCGCCATCTTCACGGGGCCATAACAAAAGATGCCAATGATTGCCCATCAGACAGTAACCAAGTAAACGTATCGGAAAACGCTCAAGGCCTTCGGCTAAAATCCGTTCAAACGCCTCAAAATCACCGTCTTTCTTAAAAATGCGCAAACGACCATTCGCACGATTCAAAACGTGATAAACGATATTGCCCAAATTTTTACGCTTACGACGAGGCATATTAGTTTAGATCATACAATGGTCGGTTAACATGTCAAGAAAAGGCCCAAGGAAAGGCTCCTGACCCCTTTAATTTCCCTGACCCCTTTAATTCCCCCCTGCGCCGCGTTTTAAGTTTTAAGTGTTAAGTTTTAAGTGGTTAAAGGCGCAATCTTCATAAAATTTGGTCTTGCACCGACTATGTTGATAATTTTCATTCTAGAAACATCCTCAAAAAAACGAAACAAACTCAGGCAAGTTTGTCATATTCGTCTATCATTCTTTTAGTTTCTTCGATATGATTTTTTGACGAAGCGCCGAATACAATGGATTGTATCTTCGTTTGGCTACATACGTATTCCAATGCCTCTATTGGCGGAATAGCTCCTGAAGCCAAAACAGACATGGCGATCGGTCGGAACTTCTTTTCTTGAATTACCTTCTCGTAAGCCTCCCTGCCCCCACACATCCTGAAGCCGATTTTGTTTATATTGCTGCAAATAATTGGATCTTCTATTCCAGCCACTTCCAGGCATTCCAGTAATTTAGGCATATTCATAGTGATGAAACCAGGCTCGGCGTTGTATTGCTTCTTGATATGTTCAGCAAAAGCGAGAAAAACATCTTTTAAACCCAATCCCAATAAAAGGTCTGTCATAACATTCTGCAGGAAAATGACAGGAGTATTGAGTCCGGCAAACATTTTCATTTCCGCATCGACCATAAGTTGCATGATCGCAACTGAATCTTTCATCGCTATCGCTTTTCCGCCTTTAGCAATTGTGCCCAGCAAACTGCCGGCGACAAATTTCTTCAATGTTCCCAGCATTCCCAATTCAGTGACAGCATTGGCATATTTATGGGCATATGGCATACACGGATAGAAAATATAATCGTCATACCTGTCTGGATTTGCTCTCATGTGATCACATACCTCGGCAATTTTTTCATGTGTCGTACACATGAAAGTTCGTATACCGATATCATAAGCAATATCAAGCACGTTGATCACAGCTTTTATGTCCTGAAATCTCATCGCCTGGGCTCGGGCTTTTTCTTCAGACATATGGTTTACGCCGAAGAACTGATTATCCCCAAAAAGTATTCTATCCACTATATTAGCTCCTTGCCTGGCCGTCTTCTCTTAGAAGACCTATTACCGTATCTGTACGTAAGGCACTTTCAAAGGAGTTGATATTTTCGGCCTTTCCTTCTTCAATATGCTCTACAAAATAATCAAGTTGTGCACTGTACTCTTCACCACGCAGATAAAAATTAACACATTCTGTCAAATCAGTGGTATAGCGAATATTCCAGCCAGAGGACAAATCTTCAAAACCATCCTTATTTCGGATATAGATACGACATTCCTGTCTGTCAACGACTATCTTGCCCGCATCACCCATGGCTGTTATACGTGTTGTCATTTTTCGATAGGTCTCATCGCTCCAGTTTACCGAAAGTTGTCCCGTCATCCCGTTGTCGTACAGCAGGGTTGAATAAACGGCGTCTTCCACGTCTTTTGAATAAATCTTCTTTAATACAGTACCTGAGACCCGATCCGGTTTGTCAAAGAAATAATTGACAAGGTCAATGACGTGCGAAACATAATCATACAGGCAGCCGCCACCTTCAGATACTTTAGTTCTCCATGTCGAACCTTTGGGTTTGAGTACTACCGGGCCATAGGCCTCACCTGTAAAATGATAAACATTACCAATAGCACCTGCGTGTATTAATCTTCTTGCTTCCCTAAATGCCGCAATAAAACGATTATGAAAGCCAACCTGGTTAACCAGTTTGCGATCTTCGGCAAGTTTAACCATCTCATGGCTATCTTCCAGTTTCAGGCAGAAAGGTTTTTCAACGAAAACATGGATGTCGCGTTCCATTGCATAGCGAATAATATCCGCATGAAAGGAGGTTGGTGTTGCAACAATAACGCAATCCAAATCGGATTTATCGATCATTTTGCGATAATCAGAAAAGCATTGCACGTCTATATGCTTGTCGATAAACCCTAAAACGAAACCGGAAGAATCGCACACTGCTACCAAGTCTATTTCCGGATGAGCGTTAAAGATGGAAAAATGCGAAATACCCATCTTGCCCAATCCAATCAATCCTGCCTTTATCATGAATCATTTTCCTTGCTTATACACTCTTTTTCAATAGAACTGATTTTATAAGATCATAGGCCACTTTGCCTATCTTTATATTTCGAAAAAATGTGAAACTTGACTTATACAAACACATACAGTTTCCCCCAGAACAACACCTCTCTACATGAGGCTTCTATAAATATTGAGATAGCATTTGAGCATTTTTTCTACACTGAAATTATTGACCACATGAGCTCTATTGACTTCTCCATTTAACGTGGTGCCCGACAAATGGTTAATATCCAGATTGTCAGGATCGACAAAACTACATGCAGGAAAATCTAATAGTCGATGCGGCCGTATGTCTGAGAGTACAAGATACAATCCTTCAGCCGCAGCTTCCAAAACAGCAAATGGCAAACCTTCTGTGAGAGATGGATTAACAAACACCCTATATTTAGCAAGGATTGGCCTGACTTGTTCTGACGATACTGGACCATGCCATTCTGCATTGGAACATTCAAGCTCATGTAGAAACGCCCTTTCATATTTCAGATTTGGAGGAGAAATTGGGCCGTAAATAGTGAGCTTTTCAGAAAGCTGGTGTGCTGCCTTTATCATGTTAAGCAGATTCTTTTCTGGAGAGATTCGACCCAAGAACACCCATCCGCTATGTGATCTGTTCTGATTAGTTCTTCCTACTTTTACGCCATTACGTACCATTGCGATTTTTTTTTGTGGAAAGAACTTCTTGAAACTCAGCCAATCATGTTCCCCGACAAGTATTACTTTATCGAGAAATATAACTGCCAAAAAATCGAGTATAAAGGCTACTACTTTTATTGGCAGAGACCATCTAGCTTCACCTCGTCGCCATACGCAACCGTGCACTGTCAGCACGCATTTAAAGCCCGACAGCTTAAGTAGGAATGCCAAAGGGATATTTTTTGAATTGTGGAGATGAATTATGCCTATGTCATTCTTGTGGACATACTTGCGTATCGTTTTCCATCTGTTTATAATACCTTTTGGCAGCTTTATTACTCTCGGGTAATCATGATTATGCTCCCAATCTACAAAAACATGACTTTCTATTTCTGGCATGCCTGTTACCAAGTTATAAACCAATCTTTCCGTTCCACCGTGGTTGGGAGGATAGTTTTTGGCGCCGATATGAAGAACTTTCAACTGAATATTTTCCATACTTTTTGTTCCCAGTCGGATTCAATCAACTTAATCAGTTCTGGGTTGTCACGCTTGAAATCTCTTTTCACATGAAGCAATCTATCCAAGACACACTCAAGGTCACTTCGTTGGTCACTAATTTTGGAATTGTGATTCTCGTGGTTAGGAGAATACAGGTCAAATCGCCATTGTTCGCTAACAGGAAGGTGCCTAAAAGGGAATTCCCTGTGCACTACAACGCCACATCCGGCTTCAAGGGCTTCGATCAGAACATTCGGGAAACCGGCACTAACACAACATTGTACGACAAGTGAAGCAGATTGGTGCAGGGCTGATGTGAGGTTCTTTACCACTCCATGGGCGTGAAGCCAGGGTCTTTGCCACTTTTCTGGCAATTTACGGTTGCCATACAGGTGAACCTCAAATTTGCCACAAGACAAATTCTCAATTGCCCATTCGATATTCTTGACAGTATCGAAGTCTCCGATAAGTGCTACACGACCGTGAAAAGGTCGTATCTCTGGCAACGCCTTGCCAATAGTATTAGGAAGCACCGAGGATCTTCTAATTTTACCCAAGCGTTTTTCAAAAAGAACTCGCAAATCTTCGCAAACAAAAACAAAGTGACATCCCAGAGTATTCAGCAACCTTTGGAAGATTACAGCCACAAAGGCTCGGAAATGCCTGTTAGCCTGTTTTACATAAGTTACCTCGTCACCGCGTACCATGTAGTAGACCGGCATGCGTGGCCATCGAAGCTTCAGGATTGCAACGACTGGCGCTAATAGGCTGATATAAATGATTATCGTTGTGTGGCTGTTACTTAGCTTGCGGCCCAGTAATAATCTAAAAACGGCCCTTAGTGTCTCTACCCTTTCAACCGCGTGCTTCTTTTGCAGTACATTGACAAACATCTCCATACGTTTTCTAAACCCACCCGCAGTAGGCAAAAAGTGTATGAGTACATACTTTGTAACTTGCTTTCTTTGCATATTATTGCTCGTGCATAGTCAAAAGCCGGAGCAACCATTACGTGGTTTTGTTATATGATACGTTTTGATGTATCTTGGCTATCCGTTGTGATTCGTGCGGCGCAATACCCTAATAACATAGAGAAAATCAACATAGAATCTGAGCCGCCGGTGCAGCCGGAATATATGTTGGCAAGGAAAAAAATCACATAGCCCATGGCCAGATTAGGCGTCAAAGGATGTCTTATTTGAATGCCCTTGCGAATTAACTTAAGCATCGCCACATGAATTGCAGCAAACAAAAGTATGCCAACGGCACCTTGGTCGTGAAGTATTTGAAGCCAGTCACTGTGTGCATAGATTGCATAATATCCTATATTCTCAAGTGTGTTTGGAACGGAGAAAATGCCGAAACCAAAGATTTGATTTAACAAAGATCCACCGGACCAATGCCTAATAATCAAGGGGTAAAATTGATCCCTTCCGCTGCTGTCCACCATGGTCGGATCGAATACACAAGCCCATCTAAGAAGAAGCTGGTCCCACCGCCATACAGATACTGAGATTACGACTATTGCGAATGTCAAAATAAAAGGGACTAATATGCGACATACGAAAGGTTTCGAATTACATTTGCGGAAGGTAATACCATATGCTAATATTGAAAGAATCAGTGCCACAAAAGCACCTCGCTTAAGCGTTAGGATAATGGCAAATCCAGCCAGTAGAACAAGTGCTAAAGATGTTTTAGATGGCCAACCGACGATGAGAATCAATGGTATGGAGAACAACATCAAATATGTGTAAGCATTTGTTTCAGCTATTGTGTATGCTGTGGGATTGAGGGATATAGTCGCAGATTTAATGATAGAAGGAACCAACATCAAACTAACTGTAACTACCATTAATCTCGAATTATAACGACCTGCCCGTGTCCACAAGTAAAATGCAATAGTACCTATCGGCCAAATTAAGAACTTACTCAACTCAAACCATACAGCCTTTAGGTTCTCTGGAACAAGCAGGGTCTGTAACATTAGCAAAAGAGCATATACAAACAGGAGTTTAGCTAAGGGAAAACTAATCGAGCGAAATAGTGCACCCACTGCACACAATAATAATATTACCAGAATTGCAGCGCGAAGGAGATGCGGAATCATCCTTGCTTCAGGATCCCGACTATGAAAGAACTCCACAGGTACCAACAAAACAGACAAGGCGCAGACGAAAAGAACCAAGAACTTTGACGAGACTATCAAATGCCAGTACTTATTGTCCTGCGGCCCGAATGCTTGATAAGGTGGTGGAATGTGGTATGGTATAGTCATTACTTAATCTAACACTCCTTTTGCATCATTTTGTAGGCCTATTAAATCCGTTAAAATCGCATCTTCGGGATGAATGTGCCCTTCATGCCAAACAAGATTTTGGTCCCAAAACCCAGGGCAATCATACACGGCCCAGGCAGCAAAGGCATAGCTGATTTCTGTAATCCTCGGTGTGCCATCCGAGCATCGGAGGAAATCGAAGCAAAGACTCTGGGCCCCGATACTCTTAGTAGTTTCAAATGCTATTTCAATGCACCGTGGTTCGATTCTCTTGAGACTGTAGTCAATGCTTCCACTACCTGAGGCCCTGAAATCGTTTGGGCGAACATTTCGAGTGAATCCGAAGGCTCTTTGACCTATTACCGTGATACGGGTATCGTAATTGTTATCTGGTATAAATTCCTGAATATAAAAATAACCACTTTCGCGTCCCAATACCTTGTTCACTCTGTTTAGTCTTTGTATTGCATTAGGAATCTTTCTCAACGTAGGGAAAAAACCATCACGAAGAATCATATTGCGAATTTGTTTATTCGCATCGTAAAAAGGTTTTCTGGTTACCTTGAAACCACTCTTAAATGCTTTTTTTGCAAACCGTTTTGCTTGATAACGATTCTTAATCAGACTAACATTTACTGAACCAGCGCCTCTTCTTAACTTGAAGACCTTTGGAAATTGGGCTGTCTCTATCCATCTCAGTGCCTCGGCTACGTCGTAAAAAACAAATGTCGGCACCAAAGGTGCATTTACAGCTTCCAAAAGATATTTCTGGGCGATCTTATCATCGAAGTGCCAGCAGGTCTGGATATTTGGAAATACTTTTACCCCCATAGTTTCCACAGCAAAAATAATTTGTTTAGCCACCAAGACATCCTTAGGCACGTAGTGCTGCCAATGCCAAAGAAGGGCACGACATCCTTCTAAGTCCTTTATGATATTATTGGCATAGCAATCGACAATTTTGAATGAAATATTGTTGGTTTTACAATACTCTATCCAGCGATCAGAAAATATTCCATTTTTATAATGAATGGCGATTATAGTTTTCATCTGAGACTCCTGTTTCCATAAAGTGTTGAACTCAAATTATTCTTAGCAAATTTAGGTAATATCATTACATATCCTCCATGTTTCACATGGCAAAGTATTTCCATGACCTGCTTTTGTTTACTGATTGTCTCGTTTTGCATGATAAGCCGTTCATTATTTTTTTATCCATCCATAAACCAACTGTGTCCACGTTGATCTGCATACTCGAATTAGAAATACTGGCCCTATCATTCCTACTAAAATCAATCCATACATTTCTAATCTCCATGGTTTGTGTAGAATTGCTATTATTGCGTACTTCAGGCCTCGAACTCTCCTGCCCGCCTGAAAATTATAGACAGCAGTTTTCGAAAGTAATTGCCAATAAAGTATCGGTGCGTAATGTTTAATATCTTGGCCAAAGTTTTGCAAAACTTCCTCATTATCTTTTGCAAGATATGGAGCCTGCTTGAGCCTTCGCGAAATGCCTTGGTTGGAATTATCTGATGTAATGCGATTCGGACTATCGGTATAGGCCATAGCGATTACTTCGCGAGAGATGAGCGATTTCCATAGTTTAGCGACTTTCATATGGAATTGCCTTTCAAGACGACCATCTGTAGGCCACTGTATTGTCTTAAAAACCTCACGCCGGCGACATGGCTGGAAGTCGGTTGCTCCACTGCTGTTTTTCCATTTAAGAAAATCAATAAAGCCGAAAGGGCCTTCGGGGGGAAGTTTTTCCGGCCAAATATCCCCTTTGTCATTCTTTGCGCAGCCGCCTATTACACCAACATCAGGAGGTGCCTTCTCAGCCATTTCCGCGAGGAATTTTAAAGCTGCTGGCAACAGAACCCAATCGGTATCCAGCGACACTATCCATTTACCCACTGCCGTGCCAGTACCGGTATTTCTGGCTGCACACACACCTCGATTTTCCTTATGACAGACAACTCTTAATCGGGGGTCGCTGTAGCTTTCAACTATCTTTAGTGAATTATCTTCGGAACAATCATCCACAACTACCACTTCATAGTCATCAAAGTCTTGTGCGAAAATGCTGTCCAAGCAACGTTTTATGCAATCCTCTCGATTCCATAATGGGATTACAATACTAAAAAAGGGAGTTTGCATTTTCATAGAGCTACGACGGCTATTTTGAGTTAGTTCTTTAGTCATTTTGTTTTACCTTTCCCAAATTTTAATCTGAAGCGCAACAACTTTATCCGCTCCATAACACCTCATGGGGTGTCCGATAGTCTAAACATTTACGCGGTCTATTATTCCGAGCAAACATAACTTTTATTTATTCTTCGATCTCATAGGATGTTCTTTTGCAAAAGCTCCTTATGTCACGCACAGCTAAAATATTGTCATTGGCTACATAACCTGATCTAACCGGAGATATAGTTGTTTCCCGAATTATTCTAAATAATTCAAACCCCCACTCTATTAATAACTCAAATAATTCGCTACATCTGTAGCCGTATTTGAGATAATGCGCATCTCCAGATTCAAAATAAATGACGTCGGTTCTCTCTATTAGTCTTCTCGCACCGTGTAACACAAATTTCTCATAACCTTCAACATCAATTTTTAACAATGCGATTTTTTCTTCGTTGATGGGCAGGTCGTCTAATCGGCACATTGGTATTTTAATTCCGTCACCATTGGTCGAAACTGAGTTCTGCCTGTCGTTGGAGTTGATTATATCAGAAGACCAAATCAACCCAACTGTATCACCGAGGGCCATATCGTATGTATACACATTGTCAATCTTATTGAATTCTATACTTCGCTCAAGACACTTGTAGGGATATTTCCTAAACGGAGCCCTGCTAACATTCATGGTGTTTGGTAGCTTTTGCATTAAATACGCGTCATACCTTCCTATAGACATATATGAGTTGCCAGGTCAAAAAGGGAATGTAAAATCTCGTTGCCGCTCCTACTGATACGACCTTGAAACCGGATCCTTCAGCGATGTTGTTTAAAATCCTGGGGATATAGATTGATACGTGATCCTTTATCAAAGAGCGCCCTTTTAAAAGGAAGATATTTCCGAAAATCGTCTTGTAATAATATGGGGTTGGTGTTGTCAATACCAAAAGACCGTCCTTTCTCAGAAAAGTGTGGCATTTTTTGAAAAAAGATATATGGCAATCTATGTGCTCTATGAACTCTCCTGCCACAATGGTGTCAAATGATTTTGGTTCAAAGTGCTTTTCCACATTTTTAAAATCGTCCTTGATCATTCTGTTATAGTTTGCAGGTAACCTATCTAGTTTTTCAATGTCATAGCCAATGACTTCTCCTCTCAGGTATACATTCGGATGTTGGGCATATCCTACGTCTAGGATCCTGCCCTTGGCCAATCTGGCCATCTTCTTGTGTCGGGTCTTCATACTCTGAGATGATATAGTCAAAAACATGCCGAACTCCTTCAACCTTGACTTATAAATGAACTTTTACAATTTTAAGGTAAGAATGATTGTCGCTGATCAGCCAATTGAATTTTAATACGTTGAAGATTCCATCCATCCAATTCGATACGGTCAATCTCCCAGGAGATTGTATCGCTGAGAGTTTTATGGCTGATAGGAAACACATGGATCAACCCACAATGCAACCTAAAGTGCTGATGGGAAAAATCGCAAGCTATATTTATTTCGATTGATGGAGAACAAAATACATAAGCGAGTTTTTCTTAGCATTGTCGCAATAAGAAGCCTAATCGGATGCTTATGAGCAAGCACTATCCCAACCTTTCTAGCAAAATTATGCATTAGGGATGCCTCCACAAATGTTGTCCCTATCGTACTGAGTTCTCTCAAGAACCTTATTGAAGGTTAGTTGGCTTGTGACAAGCAAATAACATGCCCACAAGGCCATACTACCCGCAACAGCGTATGCTATATTAGTGGACAAAGTCAAAGGACTGACAGCAACAACAGCAATGACAATAATAATGTTGGCTGCTGTTTGAATACATCTAGCAACGAGGCAATGGTTTACCTTGCCAATTCCCATCAACATATTATTGGCTGGTTGCGCCAAGAGAAACAAAAACCCTCCGACAAGCATTACTTGGAAAGCATATGGTATTTGCTCGTTAAAGCTGTCTCTCAGCCATAACCTAAAAATCATGGGAGCAGCAAGAAAGAGAATAAAATAACCGGGCAATGCCGCTATCAAAACAAGCTTTAACGCTTTTCCGTAAATTGCTGCGATTCTTGCTCTCGCCTCAGGTGTCATCATTCCATTTAACCGACTAATCTCAGGCATTAAAGCCCGAAAACCTGTTTCAAGAAAACACCCCGTCAGAATTACCGCTCCATATGCAATTTCATATACAGGTATCACATGTACACCAATATAGCGAGAAAGCATAAGTTTGTTGAAGGGGCTGATAAAAATTTGCAACAATTGACCCGTTACCACTTTCCCACCGAAACCCAAAAGTGTTTTCATACACTTTGTATCCAGGTACTTAAACTTTATAAAATGAATATCAGCTATCTTGCGAATATAAATAACACTGACAATGTGAATCAACAGATAGGAAAGAGAATATCCAACAACCAGGCTTTCAATACCTCGACCAAAAGAATACAAAACTACTGCTGTAACCAGTATTAGTATCCTGGCCACGGATTGAATATAGTTGGTAATATCTTGTCGCCCCAAACCGATTAATGCTGCATTTAAGACATGGGTGAACAGGCAATATATTGTTAGAATACCTATATACGGCAGCAACTTAATCGCCAAGGTTTCGTTTTCACCTGTCAATCTGAACAACGCGGCGATTTGAGTTTTAAAAAATACAACCAGCATTAGAATCATAGCCCCAGTAACAAACAAAATAACTGTTGCGTTGAAGAGATAACGTTCAACTTGGGGCATGTTCTTTTTGCCAACTTCTTCAGCAACAAATTTTGTTACTGCGGATGTTACTCCAAGATTACCGAGATGTGCAAAAGCTAGTACTGTTGCCAAAATAAGCCAGACACCATATTTCTCATAGCCGAGAAAATGTAAATGCACAGGATATGCCACCACCATTGTCACGGCGTTAATAACCGTGACCACTACACCGGAAGCCATATTGATACGAAGCTGTGACGAGAAAAGTTTTTTCAGCATAAGCATATAGCCGACAGTTTTAAGTGTTATAGTCGGCGAAGCCGACAGTTTTATGTTATTAAGTGGTTAAGTGTTAAGACGCAAGCTTTGCTTGCGGTTAAAACAGTTGCTGCAAATCGAGAATGGGCCGTGGGCGCGCTCGTCGGAGATTGGCAGCAGTCAGTTTCTTAAGTTTTAGTTTTTCCCGGCAGGTCAGCAATACTGTGTTCGTCGAGTAGTCTTGAAAATAGTGTTACTCGCAAGTTTGAAGATTCGAGAGAGCCATCGGCTGGGATATCTATTATCAGGCGGAGAGAGGAACCTGTGCGTCTATCTTTAATGGGGAGCGAAGTGTGGATTAGCTGGCTACAGGGGTCAGGGGTTAGGCCTAAGGGGTTAGAAGGACAGGTTTTAGGGGTTAGGTGAGCCAGCTTCGCTGGAGTTTTAGGTTTTAAGTGGTTAAGTTTTAAGTCATTACTGGCGTCGGGTTGCTGCGTTGCCGAATTATTTCTTTTCCATTCCAGGATTCGTCTGGTGCCGTCACGGTTGGTTATGGGAAGCGATATCGAGTTAAAGTCCATCTGCTCGGCGGCTGAGCAGACGGTCTGCCACCATTGGTCGAAAGACTCAACTCTGCGGGCCTGGAGCTGAGCATCTTCGAAAAAATCCTTGTACCTTTTCACATCCCGTTTTATGGCCCTGTTACGCTTAATGGCCTGGATGGTATGCTGGACGTTATAGGAGCCGATAGCTCTGAAGAAGACCAGGTACAAGAGCAGTATACATGACAGGATAGCTATTGTATCGACACCACTGGTTATCAAAGTGAACATTGCCAGTGTAGTGGTGACAATAGTGACCAGATATAGAATAATAACTACGTGCCTTTGATGAAGGCCAAGATCGAGTAAGCGATGGTGGATGTGCCCGCGTTCGGCGTTGAAAATGGAACGGCGTTCCAGGATACCGCGCCGGATCATTGTGCAGCCGGCATCGATAATAGGGATACCCAGGACAACCGCCGTGATGCCAAGTACCTCAATTGCATGAGAGGACTTTGACGCGCATATAATCGAGGAGGCACCGAGTATGAAGCCGAGGAACATACTGCCGCAGTCGCCCATAAAGACCTTGGCCGGGTAACGATTAAAGTACAAGAACCCCGCCAGGCCGCCGACTACTGCAAGCATGATCAAGGCAATAACCGGTGCTCCGACATAGAAGGCGAGGATAGCTATAACGCATGCGGCGATAGCACAAAGACCGCCGGCCAGGCCGTCAAGGCCGTCAAGGAAATTTACGCCGACGGTGATTCCGCTGATCCACAGTGCAGTCAGCAGCCATGAGGTCCAGCCAAGCTCTATAGAAAAGAGTTTTCCCACGGTTAGCGTGTGTATCCCTGAGCCTGAGTAGTAAACGGCAAACGACGCCAGGAAAAGGGCGGCGAATTTTATCTTGCCGGTAAGCTGGCGATAGTCGTCAATAAGGCCTACTGCAAAAATAAAAAGAGATGCAATGAGAAGAGTTACGACCTCTTTTGGCATCGCCGCGAAGACTGCATCCTGCCAGGACCAAAATGCAAATGCCGAACTTATAAGGATAGACAGGACAAACGCAATACCTCCGACGCGAGGTACTGGTTTTGAATGAACCTTCCGGGCGTCAGGGTGGTCAACGAGACCAACCTTCAAGGCCAGACGCCGGACGACAGGTATTGAGAGCAGGGTCAGGCAGAGGGAGATTGAAAATGTAAATAAGTAGGTTTTCATAATCTTATACCCTTTAGGGTAGCTTTCAGGGGCTATTCGTAATTGGTTTGATGGATAATTGCTCGATCAGTTTTTTGGCCGGTTTATAGCTTGGATTCAGCCGCAGGCAGATGCGGCACTGGTGGATCGCCAGCTCGGTATTGCCCAGATCGGCCAGGCATCGGGCCAGGCTCAGCCGCCAGTTGATATTGCCGTAATCATAGATCAGGGCACGGGTATACAGGGCGACCGCTTCATCGAGGCGGCTGTCTTGAACATAAACCCCCGCCAGTGAAGCCAGTGTCCATGGTTTTACATCCTCCGACTCGGCCCGGGCATGAAGCAACTCGACGATGCGGTCCCTGGCGGCGGCGGCAAGATCGGTATGCTGCTGAAAATTGGCCATCTGCCGGGCCAAGGCATTGAGCCTCCAGATGTCGTCGGAGGCCAGACGAACAGCCAAATCGGGACGATCGATGGACAGATAGATAACGGCAATCTGCTTGAAGAAGCGTGAATCTAATTCAATGGTTCTTTCAAAAAATGAAAAGCCAAGTTCATTCTTTGAAGTGTTAAGCGTTGATCCTTCGACGTTGCTCAGGACATGATTTTGAGGGTCAGATACGTTGTCAGCTGCCAGCTGGTATCTGTCAGTTTTTTTGTATTCTTCGACTTCCAAAATGCCGTTGACAAAGCAGACGGTTGCATCGCAGGGGGCCAACTGGTAGCCGGTGCGAATCATGGAGGCACCGATTGAATTTCCTATTTCCGATTCTCTATTTCCGATTTGAACAGGTCCCTTGGCTTCGCTGGGGATGACGGACTGGGGTTCGAGGATGAAGTAAAGCAACTGGCCGGCAACTGTCCAGGATTGGCCATAAGTGGGACAGACCTTCAGTCCCTCGGCAAACTCTGTGACCAGTCTGTGGACGTGCGGCATCGCCTGGGCGGGCAGGATGACATTGCCCGCATCGTCGGTGAAGCGGCTCATGGAACGCCACCGCCAGACATTGAGCCAGTGACGGTACTCGATGTTGGCTGGTTGCAGCTCGGAGGCTTTCTGGGCATTCCGCAGCAGATCAGCATACAGGGCGGTGCTGCCTGCCCAGTCCAACTCCTCCAGATAGTTCGCAGATTTTCGGGCAGCAGCGTAGGCCTTTTCAGCGTTTCTGGCGGACCAGGCGCCGTGCAGTGAGAGTGCCAGATACAAAAGAATGATTGCAATTACCAAACTCACGAGCGCAGGTATCGGCGAATGTCGGATTGAAGGAACACTGCACTTGGAGTTAAGTGTTAAGTGTTTAGTGTTAAGGGAACTGCCTGCTGTGCTCGGGATGGCATTTTTCCTGGATAGAGCGATAAGCAAGGCACAAAAGATAGCGGTTAGCGAAGCGTTGGCGGGCAAGTGCTGGCCAAAGTCCGAGAAACTGTGCAGCAGGACCGCCAGCAGACCAAAGCCCAGGCCATAGGCCGCTGAGCAGATGGGGGTGCCTGCTTTGCGGATAGATATTAAATACGCCAACACCACAAAACCGCCAAACATCAGCATTGAGATCAGTCCCATCAGACCCATCTCCTCGGCTAACTGGGCATATTCATTTTCTGCATGGGCAGCCAACGCCGAAATAGTCGAGCGGTCAAACATCGGGTACACCACGTTATGGGTATCCAAACCAGTCCCAAACACTGGAAAGCGTGTCCATGCGGCGGCGATGTCTCTGACGATCTGCCAGCGGCCTCCCTCGGCCTGCTGCAAGTTACTAAGGGTTGCCAAGCGATCATAGACGGCATCAAAGCCGATCCACAGAACGCAGACAAATGCCCCCAGGGCCATGATGGCCATGATCCAGCCACGGCCTTTGATCGAACCTCGGGTGGTCAGCAGCAGTGTGGTAAAGGTCGCGGCAATCAGCATGACGACCACTCCCACGCGGGTTAGAGAAAGAACGATTGACGCCATGGACAGGATGACCATGCCCGAAACAAACCAGAACCAACGGCCTTGGGGACGGGTTAAATAGTCAGATATCTCAGCAACAAGATTGACCGGGTTATGAGTGTTGATCAATTTGCTCTGGCCTACCCTTGAAATATCCGAATCCATTGACAATACTCTGTCGGTGAATAATTCATGGAACTTGATGAAGATCAGTGCCAGGGCTGCACCGATGGAGACATTCATGAACTGGCCGAAGTTACTGTGGTTGACAAATGGGCCGGCCTGGGCAATTTTCTGTCGGATCGGAACAGACCAATAAATACTATCGGCACGGGTGACATTCTGCAACAAGGCCAGGACTGCCACCGCCCCTCCAACGATGGTGATACAGGCCAACAGACGCTTGATCCGATCTGTGATCGTAAAGTATTGCAGGGTTACAAAGAAGATTGCCGCAATTGACAGAACCCGGCGCAGGCCACGTAAGGTAGTATGGCGATAAAATGATAACGACATTTTATCGATAGGCTTAAGTTTTGAGTTTTGATTGTTAAGTGAACCATCGGCTACAGGCTGTGAGTTTTCAGCGAGTAGATGGTCAATTTTGTATGGAAGTTTGCTGAGTAACTCGGTTTTGGTTTGGTATGTATTAGGGGAAAGGTTCTTGACTATACCGACGGGTAAGGGGATCAGCTGGAAAACAGGAATCAGAATAAACACTGCCAGCGGGACCAAAGCCCAGGACAGAACAGGCAGTTGACGCGTGACAAAAAACTTTGCTCCCGTCAGGCCCATCAAGACCGCCGCTGCGGTGATCACCACCAGCTCCGACCAGGCGTGCACCACGCCGAAGGCAAAAGGCATAAAGATCAGCAGGCCATAGAGAACGGCTTCAATGGCAAGATCAAGTTTTTCAGATAATGTTGAATTATTCATTCACAACCATGAATTAGGGGTTAGGAATTAGGGGTTAGGGGTTAGGGTTAAGTTTTGACCTCCAAACAGCGGGATCAGATCATTGCCGGCAATGATATTCTTCGGGTTTTCAATGGTCAGGCGGTCGGCGATGTGTCGGCCGAGTTTGGCAGCCACGGCTGCATGGGCGTCTTTTAGCCGGGGGTACCTTGTGTCCGTGTCATGGGCGTCGGTCGCCAACAGGCTGGCGGCGCCGTCCAGAATCATCTGCCATGCATGTCGCCTGACCGATGAGCCCCAGTCGCCCAGCAAACCGGCTGCGGTCACTTGAAGAACCGCACCGGCCTCCTGCCAGCGAGACGGAATTGCGGTGTGTTTGGCCAGGTGGCGCAGCCGCTCGGCATGCGCAATAACCGGGACAAAGCTGTGTTTGGCAAGATCAAGGATCAAGGTGGCAATATCAATGAACACATCCGCCGGCAGTTCCAAGAGCAGGTATTGACTGTCGGCCAGCGTCAACAGGCAACCGCTGTCCAGCAGTTTGAGCAGGTGGACGTCCAGATGTATCTCCGCGCCGGGATAAACCCTCAAATTAATTCCAGCATCAATAAGTTCGGTGTTCAGCCGCTCCACTCCACTGCGGATATGAACCGAGGCACCGGCATTGTCGAACATGCCCAACTGATGGGGAGTTGCGATGACCTCGGTGATCCCGTCAGCAACCAGCGCGTGGGCCAACTGCAGGGACTCGTCCCAAGTCTTCGGGCCGTCGTCAAGACCGGGCAAGATGTGGCAGTGGGTATCAATCATGTAATAGGTATTAGGTATTAGGGGTTAGGGGTTAGGGGTTTGCCTTAATACGATTTCGGACTGTTTTGATGAATGTGGTTAACATTTTACGGATTTCGATGAGTTCATTCATTAATCTCTCATAACGGTCATCGTCTATATAATCAAGGTCAGCGTGTGAGAACGCTGCCAAATTTGAATCTCACGATAATTCTTCAATCCAAAACCTAATCCCTAACACCTAACCTCTATTTTCTATTTCGGTTTTCTTTCGTCCATAGTAACCGTACCCGCCGCCGGAATAGTAACCGTATTTGCCCTTGCCTTTGGCTACATCGTTAACGACTGCGCCCAGGAGATTGGCACCGACCGACAGCAGCCCGTCACGGGCCTGCTGGGAGCCCTTGCGGGTGGTTTTTTCTGCACGCAGGACCAGAATCGTCACATCGCACATCGCCGAGAGGATTCGTGAATCGGTCACGGGCATCACCGGCGGTGAATCGATCAAGATGCGGTCGTATATCTGACTCAGCTCCTGCAGCAGACTTTTAAAGGCTGCACTGTTGAGCATCTCAGAAGGATTGGCCACGTCCGGACCAGCCGGCAAAACATCCAGGTTCATCACATCGGTCGGTTTAATGCAGTCGGCCACAGCAGCCCGGCCTGCGAGGATACTGGTGATACCCGGTTCTACGGGGGTGCTGAAGATAGTGTGCTGGACGGATTTTCGGAGGTCCGCATCCAAAACAAGAGTCTTTTGGTCGGCCTGGGCCATGGCAATCGCCATGTTCGAGACCAGGGTACTCTTGCCATCGCTCGGATCCGGTGAGGTGACCAGCATCGTCTTGGCATTGCCGTCGGGAACTCCAAAGAAGACCGCTGTACGAATCGTCCGGTAGGCCTCGGCGGTCGGGGAAGCAGCTTTTTTGTGTACGATCATGCCGCAGTCGGATAGCGTTTTGATTTTGGTCATCCGCGGAACGGTCCCCAGAACCGGAACGCCCAGAATGGCAGAAATCTCATCGGCTGAGCGGAGACAGTGGTCCATCCTGTCCCTGACCAGGGCCAGACCTCCGCCGAGCATGACCCCGATAACCAGGGCCATCGCCAGTATGCGGGCCTTCTGCGGCTTGGAGGGATCATCAGCCGGCCGGGCCACTTCCAGGATACTGATATTCAATACCCCGGTATCCTCGGTGACGTTGATCTCTTTGATGCGGTCGTCCAGGATCGCAATCAGGTTCTCTGCACGTTCGGCATCAGACTTGAGGATCACGTACTCGATGAGCTTTTCGTTCAGATCCATCGCCTGGGTTCTCTGACCCTCGAAATAGATGCGGATCTGTTTTTCGTTTTCCTGAGCGGCGAGGTAATCCTGCTGGACGACCGCGACCTGGGCCTCGGCAAAGCTCTTTTCCAGCTCGGTGATCTGCGTCCGCAGGGTCTGGGCCTTTTGTGTCAGGCTCGTCACCAGCGGATGATCGTCGGTCAGTTGATTGGTCTTTTCGGCGATTTCCTGCTCGACCAGATTCAGCTGAAGTTTGATGCGTTCAGCTTCCTGGGCACCGGGGACATAATAGCCGGTCTTTTGGGCCTGGATATACTGCCTGAGCCGGGCTGGATTGCCAAGCATCGAGTGGACCGTCTCGTAGGTGGACTTGGTCTGGACGGTCCGCAGCTCGGCGGCAGTGAGCGATTCAGACAGGGTTGCCAGCCGTTCAATAACAATATTGCCCTGGCGGCTCTCAAAGGTCAGGGCCGGGTTGTCCTTTTGGAACTGCAGCATCGTGACGCGTTTGGCATTCAGCTCGGTATCGGCTTTTTGTTTTTCCCGCTGCAATATCTTGAGAATCTCGGTGGCGGTGGTTTTTTTGCGGGCGGATTGATAGGTGATATACGAATCGACAACCGTGTTGATCAGCATCGCCGCTTCGGCTGGATAGGGTGAATCAAACGCCAATGAAATAATGTCATCCTTCTTGCCGACCGAAACATTCAATTGCTTCTTGAGGTAGGCCAGAGGATTGTCTATATCGGCAAAGCTGGCCATCCGACGGATGCCCGGCTCCTCCAGTGCCGCTGAGATTATGGGTGTTGACTTCATCAGTTCGGCCTGGGTGTACAGGTAGTTCTTGGACTGGGTCATGAAGCCTTGGACATCTTCGATGATCCTTGGACCGGTCTGCTCGACATAGACCCTGGAGGTGCTGGTGAAGATTGGCGTGGCGTTCATTACATAGATAAAGCCAGCGGTCAGCGCCAAGACAATGCACAACAGGACGATCCAACGGTTGCGCCAGGTAACTTCGAACAGACTGTCCTGAGCCAAGGCCGAATCAAAACCGGATTCAACGGCATCCTGTGCATTTTTCTGATTGGTTGTGATCATAGATTTTTGCCCCCCGTTTTTAGGGATTAGGGATTAGGGATTAGGGATTAGTGTTAGGTTCTGGCGCACTCCGTCCCCGTCGGTTGCGCCCTGTTTTTGCGCCCGTTTTTTGCGTCCTGTTTTTGCGCCAATCATTAGTTGGCTCTTCGATTCTATTTTTCAATCGATGCCGAAATTGTCTTGTATCTCGACAGAAGGTCTACAGGCCAACACTTTCGAGACGATGTTTCGTCTCTGGCGTGTGCCTGTCGCCGATTAATCACCGCTGCGAATATCCTTACCCTGATAGTAAAGATTGTTATAAGTCGCAGCAGCCCCGACACGCAGCAGAAAGACCTCCGCGATCATTAAGTTCATCTTGGTCCGCGCGGTCTGCTCGACGGCAACCACATCGCCTGACTTGATCGTCAATGCCGCGGCGGAGGTAGGGATCGAATCTTTCATCACAAAGCTGGCATCAATAATCGAACCGTCCGCCTTTTGGCGATAAACACGGACATAATGCGGATTGGCAATCTCATCAACGCCTCCGGCAAAAGAAATCGCCTGCAGAAGGTTGTATTTGATATTGTTCGGGTACGGGAAGACGCCGGGCCGTTTGACCAGTCCCATCACGGTAAAGACCTGCGGGTCCAAGGGCTCGATGACCACCGAGGCGCCGTTGGCCAGTGCAATATCGGCAAAGGGGATATTCATGCCTTTGACCGGCAGCAGCAGCGGCCTGGTCGGGCCCGGGACGCTGGCCCTTTTGTTTAGCAGTCGACCCAGTTCATCTTTTTGGGTGGAAACCGCCCCGCAGTCGGCAGCTGAGCCGGGCTGAATGATCTGGGCCAGTTCGCACAGACGGCTGGTGATATAATCAGCCGGAACATCCGGATGCGCCAGGGTGATATGCATCAGGACTTCGGATCGCTGGGCGCTGTCCGTGACATTCAATTCTTCAGCATACAGTAATTTCTCGCCGTCTTTGACATTGAAAATCCCCACTCCGGAGGAGTCGATTTGCTGGAATGACAATCGGATACGGGATTCAGAAAGCAGCGGGTTCGAAGCCGTGGTTTCCGGCTGTCCGGATCGACTTTTTTCCTGACGAATCCAATCGCTTTGATCGCCGGGCTGGTTGACGTGGATGATCGCCGCACCGTTCTCGACGATGCCGCCGGCGGCCATAATCGCTGAAATCAACGTCATCTTGTATACGGGCAGCTCATAGATGCCTGGGGCATTGACTGCGCCGGTCACTGAGACCTGGGCGGTTTTGTGTTCGGGCACGCGTACGACGATGGACGGTTTGACGATGGTGTATTTGGGATAATAGGCAGCCATGATCGCCGCCTCCAGTTCGGCGAGGCTCTTGCCTTCAGCCGGAAGACTTTCAATGATTGGCAGGGTCACCTGGCCGGCGTCATCGACACGGGTCAGGTGCGAGTGGGTTAGCGTACTTCCGGAGGTTACATCGGTGGACCGCTGGACCAGTATCGACGGCAGCAGGACCTCCAGCAGGTCGTCACGACCGATGGTGTAGTCCTGGATGCGGGCTTGGGAGGCCATCAGGCGATCCAGGTCGATCTCCGGCAGGATGGGACCTGCGGCTTGAAACGCGACCAGCTGCTCTTCAGTCGGCAGTTGAATGTTATCACTGCAGCCCATCATCATCACACAGAAAACTACTGCACTGAGAATGACGCCCCCATGCTGGCCCAATGGGCCGTGGTACTTGGTCTTGGCGAAGTTCACTTGGTTTTCTCCTTCGTGATTATGATGGGTTATCCACTCCCCGGCACAACACGGCTTAACTCAAATTAACGGATTGTAAAATCCTCCATGAAAACACAACTCCAGTTCGTTTTGAATACAGGTTACTACCAGGACGCTACACTTATTACCGAGACGCTACACTTATTACCGAGACGGTACACTTATTACCGAGACGCTACACTTATTACCAGGACGGTACACACGGACTTCGAAACGTCGGCCGATATGGAATCCATATCTTCGTTGGTGGAACATATGGAGACGACGCAGACTCGGTGGTGGTGGTGGTGGACGCGGACGTATCCGATACCAAAGGCACTTCGATTACTGACATCAGCGTGACCGTCAAGTCGAACGGGTCCAGATAGTACAAATCCACTGAATCTTTTTCTTCTGCCGCCCGGACCTGGCTGGTGTGCGTAAAACCCGCCACCACACAGAAAACCACCACTGCGATCGGGATCATCCATTTGTTTTGTTTTTTCAATCCTTTTAACCGTTCCATTCTCAATGTCTCCCCAACTGAGAGTTAGATTCAATTAGTACGTCGGACGCGACAAGAGCCAACCCTGCCCCAGCTGTGCGAGGTCAAGCAGGTTGACGTTGCGGTCCCGGTTCAAGTCTGCGATACTGCAGCTGCAATCTGTCGCCCCAAGCCAGTTAATGACTATGATTTGCATATCTTCGATGTCGACTGCATCGTCCAAGTTGATGTCCCCAGGCAGCCGGGCCGCGGCTAAGTACTGCAAGTATCCACCGGCATAGTGATAATACGTATCGTTATCACCGGTTGCAGGCACCGAAATCGCGTTGTACCAGACATCCCCATTCAAATCGACCGGCTGCATAGTAACCGCCCAGGCGGGGTCGATGACGTTGCGGTAGTCATAGCTTAAATCGGACTCCGCCGCCGCATCCAGGCCCATGATTGCATATATGTTGGTTTCGGTCCACCCTGAAAACCCCTGGTTTGGGGGGTCATACACCGAATAAAAATGGTTATAATAAATCGGGTACGCCGAAGGCACCTGATAGCTTGCCAACAACGGCGGCAATTCCTGAAGCTGTTCAGCAACACCGCCGGAGAAATTTCCCCAAGTGGTCGAACCGACAAAAACAGCGGTCGTGTCCAAGTCGTCGGTCTGGGCCAAAGCCCACGTTGCGACACCCAGCGTCATGATTTGTTCACCACTGACGGCATTGGATGTTTCCAGCAGGCGGATCAGTTCGCCTCGCCAGATCGTTTTGTCCGGTGAATCAATGTAGTAAGCGGCCACGGTGTAATAGGCGACTTCGAAGGTGGCAAAAGGCGGATCCAGATAGTATTCGATCATTGCGATAAATAGTTCAGTGCCTGCCAGGTTTCCATAATCCGGATCCGGAAGCTGAGACTCGAGACAGGTGTAAAACTCCCCCAATGCAGTACGCCACTGATTGTCATTTGGGTCGCAGGCAATCTGGCTGAGCTGCATGAAGGCATAGGCTTCATCGTAGAAGAGCTCACAGCCCGGCGCATTGTCCCATATCCAAACACCAGCCGCTTCGGCGGCGGTCTTGTAAGCCGGATCACAGGTCAGCCAATAGGCCTCTGCCAATCCGGCAGCCATCGTCCCGGTAAAGGTCCCCGCCGGGAGAGCGCCCTTTGCAGGCCATGCCCCATTCAAGGGGCCTGTTGTCAGCTGTTCAGCGACCAGCCGATCCGCAACCCGTTTAACCCCTCCACCAGTAGAGGCGGGGGCATTGGGATTGGACAATGCAAAAGCGTTAGCGCTGACAATTGCCATCAGCGCAAAGACACCCCTTAATATCATTCTTGTAGGAAACATCGGTCCCTCCATTCCAATAAAAAAACTACAAGAGTCAAACATGTCCTTTTCATCAAATCGTGAGGTGAAACACTCTTCCTCCTCAACGAGAAGCAGAACCACATTGTAAACAGACTATCAACTCTTTTGCAACTGTGGAGAATACGGGTTTTTTGTTTTTTCTTAAAAAAACTATATTTTACGCAGTTTACGCAATGTTTTATAGGGCGTTATTATTGCTCAAAGAGGGCGTTATTATTGCTCAAAGAACCGCGAGATGGCTACGTTGAGCCAAAGATCAAAATGTCAGAATGTGTAGTATTCGCTCAAAAAATGGGTTTGGCTGACCACATGTTATTATAATTATCCCCCCAATTCCCCCAAACTCATATTTGCCTTGGCTTATAACCTCGGCAATTTCCTTAGGCGTTTGGCCTTACCAAAGAAGATTAAGAACGGGTCGCTTAGAACACTACAAGTAAAACTGATTAAGATCGGAGCCAAAGTTGTCAAGCACGCTCGATATGTAACCTTTCAGATGGCAGAGGTGCTGGTTTCAAAAAAGTTGTTTCAGGAAATCCTTGAACGTATCCATCGATTGAAGCCTGTGCCCATTGGGTATGGTTAATGATAAGAATTGCTGAAAAACTTGGATTTATGAAGGTGCGAGCGGTCGTGGTCTGTGCAAAAACAGGAATTGTAAGCAGTTCGGGTCAAAAAATCCGGGCTTTTGTATGAATTTGCAAGAGAACTGCTTCAGAAAAGGAAAAACTTGACTGTTCAAGCAGATTGTTGTAAAATTATCGGTATCGTACGGAGAAAAATATGCTTTTTAACCATGTAAATGGGAAATGTGAGATATGATAAGAAAAGGAACAAGAAGCTTTGGCCGCACTGTGGTTGGCCTCTTGTTATTGTGCGTCGTAGCGGCTCCTGCTCCGATGTATGGGTCGGGCGCCAGCGAGAAGGACATTGCGACATGGAGATCGCGCCGGTTTGGAATGTTCATCCATTGGGGGCCGGTGACCCTCAAAGGCACCAAGATCGGTTGGTCCCGCGGAAAACAGGTCCCTTTGGAAGAGTATGATAACCTGTACAAGCAGTTCAATCCCGTCGAGTTTGATGCGGACGAGTGGGTGCGCGTCGCTGAAGACGCGGGCATGAAGTACATGGTCATAGTGTCCAAACATCTTGACAGTTTTTGTCTTTGGCCGTCCAAATACACTGACTACCACATAGGCAACACGCCGTTCAGACGTGATGTGTTAAGAGAGTTGTCCGACGCCTGCCGAAAACGCGGCATTGCTTTCGGTACGTACTATTGTGTAGCCGACTTCCGCCATCCTGACTATCCCAGTTGGAAACCTCCTGACTTTCCCGAAAACAGCGCGGGCGGCAAAACTTACAAGCCCAATCCCAACCTTGACCGTTATATAGAGTATCTGCGCAACCAAGTCACGGAATTGATCGAAGGCTACGGCCCCTTGTCCACGATGTGGTTTGACTGTCCTCGCTTAGTGTTCGCAGAGCATGGCATACCGACGATCGAGATGGTGCGAAAACTTCAACCTGACATTATGATTAACGAGCGGGTCTATGTGCCCCAGACGAATGTTGGAGATTATAGTACGCCTGAGCAAAAAGTGGGCGGTTTTGATCGCGCCCGTCCCTGGGAAACCTGCATGACGTTATGCGGTTCACAATGGTCGTGGAAACCGAAGGACGACATCATGAAGTCGCTGGAGCAGTGCGTACAGACACTTCTTTTTACGGTAGGCGGGGATGGTAATCTGCTCTTAAATGTAGGTCCCATGCCGGACGGGCGCATAGAACCCCGGCAGGTTGAACGGCTGCGTGAGATGGGAAAATGGGTTAAGAAATATGGCGACGGCATCCATGGCACTCGTGGCGGTCCGTTCAAACCGGATCAGAAATGGGGCGTGTCAACGTGCAAAGGTAACGAGATCTATCTGTTTGTAATGAAATGGCCGGATGAAGGTCCGCTTCGGCTTCCTGCGATCGCGATGAAGATCAAAAGGAGCAAGGCGCTTTCAGGCGGAAAAGTGGCCGTAAGACAAACTGATAGCGGCGTTCTTGTTGACATTTTGCCCGATGATCGCGCCGATGTTGCCACGGTGATTAAGCTAACGGTTGACGGCGATGCATTCGAGATCGAGCCGGTTGATGTGGTGAAATGAAAAGACTCGGATGATGGGGGATTATAGTTATAGTGTCAGATTGGCTTAACTGTTGGTCACACTGTCTGACAGGTTAAGCAATTGTTATTTCAGTTTAACACACAGCATCCTGTCTTAAAGTTATTTAGTTACCAGCAAATCTTATGTTAGGTGTGTTCATTTAGCTGTGTAAATGGCGTTAACGATTCTTGGCAGTTTCCATGAGGAGGATTTCTTGGGGTTTTTTTACGTTTCTTAGGGTTCGAGCTGTAGTGATTGGGCTTGTTGGATTAACTCTACCAGATTGTTCGCCCCTAGTTTGTTCATAAGATGTGATCGATGATCTTCAATTGTGCGGGTTGAGCGTTTTAATATATATGCAACCTCTTTATTGCTCTTGCCTTTCATGATCATCTGAAGCACCTGTTTTTCTTTTTTGGTCAACAGTTTGGATGCAGTAATATCCTTTATCGATCCCTCAACAAAGCCTTGCTCTGGGAAAATTTCTGCCGTGGCTTCTACCCATCTGCATTCTCCATCTTTCCGCTTGACTTGAAATTGAAAGCCTTCAGCCCGTTTGTCTTTTTTCAGTTTTTCCAGAAGTACCTTTCTGTCATTCATATCAACAAATATTGACTTCATATTGATGGCGGCTTGAAAATCTTCTTTGCTGTCATATCCAAACAACCTGATCAATGCCTGGTTGCACTCTAACAGTTTCCCATAAATAATCTTTGTACGATACATCGCGATGGGAGAATTATTGTAGAGCTCCCGATATTTTTTTTCGCTTTTAGCGATTTGCCGTTCCACTTCTTTTTGCTTGGTAAGGTCTTTGATCGCCTCAATCCTGATGGTATGCCCATTCATCTGACTTACTTTTGCTTGGATTTCGGCTGGAAATATTGTTTCGTCCTTCCCTATAGCCATCACTTCGTAGGGTTCTTCATGATTCGAAGCTACATGATTTGTCACCGTCTCACGCCATTCGGGTGCGATCATTTCGATACCGTTGATATTGCTTAATTCTTCTAATGTATACCCAAACATCTCAATGTGTTTCTGATTGACATCAATGATTTTGCCGTCTTGATGGACAGCAATTGCCCCAAATGCAGTTTCGGATAATCGTTTGAACCGCTGTTCACTTGCCTTGAGAGCATTCTCTGCCTGTTTCCTTAAGCCATCCTTGGTCTGCTTAAAAAGAGGCTTACCTTTTGAATCCTTCAAAATCCCAAAAAGTCGATCCTGATATTTTTTAAGGAATGCGTTTCTCTTGGCAATGTTATCGCACTCTATGCAAGGATCTTCCATAGCATCCCCATCCCTTAATGAACCAGCCCCATCGAATTCAGCACAACTGTAAACAATCTCAGCTTCATGTATAAACAATCTTTCTATAACAGAATTCGTATTATAACAGAAAAAAATACAATGCCATATCGTGGTAACTACGGGACTTCCCCGTAAAAACTGAAAATATTGGGCATTTATGTCGAAAGGCCCTGTAGAAAACACGCTCTCCTGTACATATAACATGCAACTCCATCGATCCATTCCCCCGATGAGCCATTAGGAGGGTTCAAATCCAGCCATTTGAGCACCCCTGTGATTTCAACTGCATTTGAAAATCCGTTTAAAGCACATCCGCAAATTTTTTAAATAAAAAATCCTGGAGATTTTTAATTTTTTTTTCCTGATTTTCGAGCCTTGATAACATATTTCAAAAACAGCTTTATCTTGGCAAAGACTTTTTTTCTGAAAACACGTAACTTTACATTTTACAGACACTTAAAGGATCAATCTCGTAGAGTCCGACCCCCCAAAGCCCCGATGTTTTAGACCGATTGCCGGGGTCCCCAAAAAACCGATCCGAAAAAAACTTTCGACATCCCGTAGTTTCCACGCTTGACAGAAAATGGTCTTTACTGCATCATGCTGAGTGGATGTGGTGTGAAAAGGTTTCTTATAGGAAGAGGAATGGAGGGTGGGTGTGATGAAAAGGGGAAGGATGGCCTTTTCAGGTCTAGTGGTTTTGATCGTCGTGTGTGTGTGCATATCTAGTTCGTACGCTGGGACAGTCGAAATCAAGGAAATGCAGTTTTCGTTTATTGGCCTATCGTATTATTCAAATCAAACGCTGGGCTTTAGCCAGGGCACTTCTCTCGTCGCGGATATTGCAATCCCGACCGGGCCGGATACCGTGGACTATGCCTACACCATTCAAGACGCGGTGATGACCCTCAGCAACATGTCGCTGACAGACGGTTTCGACACGGCCGCCGGTACGTTTGACGGTCCAGCCACACTGACAGTGACCGGCAATCTGATCAACAGCACTTCAACGAATTTAACGGGAAATGTGACGTTACTGGTTGCCTCAATGGATTCGTCCAACTTGGTGATGTCTGAAGTCTTTTCTCAATTCGCCGCAGGTTCAGCCCTGTTTACAACCTACGGCGGCGCGCTGTTTGACGGTGTCGCTGATGGTGGGGACACACTGGTTCTGAGAGATTTCGGGATGGGCCTGTGGGGTTCCGGTGTGGATGTTCTGTTCGGGAATAACTCAATGAGCCCGCCTACTGCTGGTGTTCAGATTACGATCCCGGAACCGGCGACGATGGGCCTGCTGTCGATGGGAATGCTTATTCTGTTACGTAAACGAAACGCATAAAGATAATCAGAGAAACTTTTTTTGAGAATTCGGAGGGATGGAAAGATGAAACATGTACATGGATTGGTCTGTCTGGGATTGGTGTTCTGCTTGACGGGAGTGCTTTCTGCAGGGCTCGTTGAAGTTGAATATGCAGAATTGGGGATCGCCCAAGGCGGAACCGCAGTGTATGATGCTTTGGCAGGCACGATTGTCTGGTCGGGAGGGGCCTCAGGACAAATCGGCTTGTCGGACGGGACATTTCTTAACTTTTACCAGCCGGACGCAGGAGTGACCATTGTCGGCAATGTCAGCGGCACACCGGGATCCGGTTCTGACATCACTTTAACGAACTTAACATTCTCGCTAACGTTTGCGCCTTTCGGCCAGACTGAGGGTTCGGCTATCGTGATCGCAGGTTCGCTTTCAGGCGATGCGACCTATAACGAAAGCCTTGGAATTGTTCCTGGTTTGGGAACGATTTTGTCGGGAACCGCACTTGTAGATGTTACGGCGGATGGCGTCAACCTCGGCTCCGGCGAGACCTACAGTTGGATTGAGTCTGCCGATTCGATATTGGAAACGACCATGATCGGGGTTCCAGGTTTCACAGATTACAACCAGGACTACCTGACAAACAACCTAAGGATTGTCGTTAAAAGTAGCGCATATATTCCCGAGCCGGCAACGGTGACCCTGCTGGGATTCGGTGCGATTGGTTTGCTGAAACGCAAGAAAAAGTAGTTCTCCTCGCTTTTATGACTCTGGGCTGTCACGACTCGGTTTTCCTTGGCGTGACAGCTTTTTTTGTGCCAGCCGATAAGCCTGATAAGTCCGAAGATGAGTAAAACAAGGGATTTCAAGGCAATTTCTCCAGATTCATAATTGAACTGTGATGTTCTACTTTAGGCGGATTCAACTCCCAAGTGCAACTGAGTCAAATCCGCTTTATATAAATAACGCTCAGATTCCCCATTGTGGTCAGTGTGAGCATACCGGAGTGATATATATGGTTCGTCTCTTCTTCCTGCGTAGACATGTAGGCCTACGGAATCTTTATGGTCAGACAGAGAGCGGGTCCATGTAACTGCTGTGTAGCAATCGAAACACTCTAAAAGACTCCACTCGTTCAGGGAGAGCACTCGACAGGAGTACAGATCGGCAATGATGGATTTGATGGATGTTATTGGCAACAAGGATTTCCGTGCGGTTACCATGCAGGATGCAGAGTACTATCGGCAGGCGTGCCTGGACAGAGGCAATCGTCCTGCGACGGTCAAAAAGAAACTTCGGGGGATTAAATCCGTGTTTCAACTGGCGGTCAAACGGGGCATGCTGGAAGACAACCCCCTCCAACACATCAGCATGCCGAAGTGTCCCTCCACACAAGTATCACGATACGGTGATAAGGAGTGCGAGAGAATCCTCAGGGCCGCCCAGGACCATGCAGAATCGTGCGATCCGTCAAAGGCTGTTCGGATGATGGGAACCTTCTCGTCCTCATGGCCGTCACGACCGGCCTGAGACGCGGAGAACTACTGAACTGCACGTGGGCGGATATTGATTTCGCAAGCCAGACCATTACTGTATCTCCGAAAGAAGAAACCGCAGAGACCTGGTTGTGGAAGATCAAGGACACGGATCGACGCACGCTGTACCAGCTTGTCGCGGCTTTTCTTGCGGTCTTGGTACTTCTGGAGGCTTTCACCTTTCTCACGCATTACAGGCGGGGTGTGTGGCTGGTAATTGTCTTGCGTTATGGGCTTTCGGATTGTATGCTCCCGGCATCTTTGCAGTGGTGGTATGCCGTGGCCTTTGCGCCTGTAGCTCAATTGGATAGAGCATCGGTCTTCGAAACCGGAGGTTACAAGTTCGAGTCTTGTCAGGCGCGTTTCATACCCCCACCTGTTCCGTCAGGGTACCCACTATGTTCCGTCGCGGCCTGGTGTTCCGCGGTGAACACGGCTTCCCGCACCCGGCATCGGTTCCTGCATCTCAGGCGAACAGCTCTGCGACCTTGCCGGTGACCTTGGTCCCGGCGGCCTGATCATTCGAGGCAGAAGGCTTCTTATCACAGGCACCGAGCGACAGGATGGTTCCAGCGGCGAGACCGGTGGCGACGGGTGTATTATATGTCTTATTGCGGACAGGGCATAGGCAAAAATGGGCGATAGGGCAAAATTGACATCGCCTGCAAAATCGGTTACAATGGCGGGGCTGTGCTTTTTTTTCAGGGTTTTGTTCACAGGCAAAGGCAGGGAGAGATTAAATGAAGGCGACGGGAAATATCGGCAGGTTAGCGGGGTTGGTTCTGGTTTTATTAGTGTTGGGTTTTTCATATGGTCAGGTATTCGCAGCCGACTGGCCCAACTGGCGCGGGCTCAAGCATTGCGGCTTCAGCCCCGAGACCGACTGGTCGGCCGATTGGGACTCCGCCGGCCCCAAGGTGCTGTGGCGTGCATCGGTCGGCAATGGATTTTCATCCATCGTCGTAGCCGACGGCAGGGCCTATACCATGGGCAATACCGGCACAAAGAAAACCAGCCCAGATGACGCGGATATCGTATTCTGTTTCGACGCCGTTACCGGCAAGGAGATATGGCGCTACAAGTATCCCTGTCCGCTGGAGCCGAAATATTATCCGGAGGGCGGAACTCTTTCCACCCCGACGGTTGACGGTGATCGTGTCTATACCGTCAGCAAGATGGGCGACATGTTCTGCTTCAATGCCGCAACGGGCGGGGTTATCTGGGAGAAACAGTTGAACAAGGACATGGGGTTCAAGCTGCCGACGTGGCATTTTGCCAGCTCCGGCCTGATCGCCGGCGACATGATCATCTACAACATCGGCGCCGCCGGCGTGGCCCTGAACAAGAAGACCGGCCAAATCGTCTGGCAAAACGGCAAGAGCGAATGCGGGTATGCCACCCCCGTACCGTACACGATGAACGACCAGGACTGCGTCGCCATCTTCGGCAAGGATACGATCGCCTCGGTCCGTGTAAGTGACGGCAAGACGCTCTGGAGTTATCCGTGGGAGACCAAACATTTCGTCAATGCCTCCGACCCGGTAGTCGCCGCTGGCAAAGTGTTTATCTCTTCGGGCTATAACAAGGGTTGTGCCCTGCTCGACATCTCCGGCAACGCCGGCGCGACGGAAATATGGCGGAACAAGGAGATGCGCAACCACATGAACTGTTCAATGCTCTGGAAGGGGCACATCTATGGTTTCGACGAATCGACGCTGAAATGCATCGACGCCAAAGACGGCTCGGAGAAGTGGTCCGACAGAACCATGGGCAAGGGCGCACTGATGATGAGCACTGACGGCCGAATGATTATCATGGGCGACAAGGGCGAGCTGGTAATCGCCATGGCAGACCCCGACGGCTTCAAGGCGATGGGACGCGCACAGATCCTGCCCGAAGGCAAATGCTGGACCGTCCCGGTCCTGGCCAACGGCAGGATATACGCCAGAAATGCCAGTGGACAGGTAGTCTGCGTGAACGTCACGGCTGGCGGGGCGGCTGCTTCCAGGGACTGGCCCCAGTGGCACGGCCCCAATCGCGATGCCAAAAGCACCGAGACGGGGCTGCTGAAGAGCTGGCCCGCCGAAGGCCCGAAGATGATATGGTCAACCGCCGGACTGGGCCTGGGCTGGTCAACGGTTTCGATAGCCGACGGTATGATTTACACCACCGGCATGGATAAACAGACCAAACAGGGCTGGCTTTTCGCGTTCGACATGGACGGAAAGCCGAAGTGGAAGCAGCCGTATGGACCGGAATGGAGCAAATCGCATGCCGGCGCGCGGTGTACGCCGACCGTTGAGGACGGACTGGTATATGTAATCAGCGGCTCGGGGCGTGTGGGCTGTTTCGATGCGAAAAGCGGCAAAGAACAATGGCTCGTAAACCCGTTCGAGGAGTACGAAGGCCAATACGGTCGCTGGGGCATTGCAGAGTCGCCGCTGGTCGTTGACGACAAGGTGATCTTTACCGTCGGCGGCAAAAAGGCCGCGATGGTCGCCCTGAACAGAATGACAGGCCAGGTTGTCTGGGCCGCCAAAAGCGTGGACGACAGAAGTGCGTATTGTTCTCCGATGCTGGTGCAGCGCAGCGGCCGGAAAGTGATCGTCACTATGCTGGGCGAGAGCCTGATAGGGGTCGATGCCGCCGACGGGGCGATATTGTGGCAGGATATGTTCGCCGACTATCTGGAGACGAATAAGGACACCAACCCGATAACGCCGATACAGCACGACGGATCTATCTATGCGACCAGCGGCTATAACTGCGGCGGAACCCTGCTGGCCCTTTCACCGGACGGCACGAAGTTCACCCGCAAGTGGGTCGATACAACGCTGGATTGTCATCACGGCGGCGTGATTGTGCTGGACGGATATATCTACGGCGCAAACTGGCAGAGTAACTCCAAGGGCAAATGGGTCTGTCTGGACTGGAAGACCGGCAAGGTCATGTATGAGCAGGAATGGTTCTGCAAGGGCGCAATCACCTGTGCCGACGGCATGTTCTACTGCTACGAGGAGAAGGGAGGTACGATGGGGCTGGTCAGACCTACGCCGGAAAAATTCGACGTGGTAAGTTCTTTCAGTATCACGCTGGGCGACGGCAAGCACTGGGCCCACCCGGTAATCTGTGACGGCAGGCTGTACGTCAGGCACGGCGACGTGCTGATGGCCTACGATGTCAAAGCAAAGTGATCGGCGGAGTCACATGTCATGCCCCAGCCAGGCCATATAGTTTTCTGCAATTGTTCATACGGGGATGTCATACCAGCCGAGACCGCCTCGGCGGTCCTGTTGGCGCTGAAACAGTCCGGCCTCCCGTTCGACGCGGTGGCCGATCTGTGCCGTCTTGCCGCCGACAAGGACCCCAGATTGGCCGAATGGTCACAGATAGAGAACCTGAAAGTGCAGGCCTGTTTTCCCAGAGCCGTCAAATGGCTGTTCGCCCGCGCCGACGCTGAGCTTGGAGACGACGTGGATTTTTGCAATATGCGCAGCGAAAAGGCTGACGATATCACAACATCGTTTTCCAACGTCGGCCAGTCCGACCGTCCCGCCAACACCGCTGTCAACACCGCCAGCGCCGCCGCCAATGTCGCAGTCGCATCTGAGAAGGACGACGAATGGACGCCCTGGTTCCCGGTGATCGATTATGACCGATGTATCAACTGCAAACAATGCCTGAATTTCTGCCTGTTCGGCGTTTATGAGCTTGACGAACTGAGCGCAGTTATCGTGGCAAAGCCTGCCGGCTGCAAAACGGGCTGTCCCGCATGCGCTCGCGTTTGTCCGCAAAGCGCCATCATCTTTCCAAAGTACAAAGACGCGCCGATAAACGGCGATGAAGTCAAAGACGAGCCGGGCGTCAAAGGTGAATCGGGCCAGGCTGGCAGAAGGCCGTTTAGCGAACTTGTCAAGGGTGATATTCATGCGATGCTGCGTGCCAGGAGCGGGCGCGGGCGGTTTGCTGCGGCAGAGAAGGATGCCGACCGGGACGATAAAGAGCAACTGAGCAATGACCAGAAGCTGCGAAGGCTCGCAATGCTCCAGAGAGAGCTGGACATACCCCCGGAGGTAATCGCAAACCTGACACCGCAGGATATCAACAAGGCCGACGATACCGAAAGGGCCGACGAGTCCGAAAGGGGCGACAACGATGATGCATAGTCAGAGGTTAAGGCCCGCCGTGGTGTTGGTAGCCGACCGGACGCTCAGCGCCGATTATCGCACCCTGTTTGAGGGCATATTCGCGACGATGCAGACTACGCAGGTCCCGGAGTTGGCCATGCGTCACTTCGTTGCGCCGAAGGTAAAGACCGACGCTCAGGGCAGAGCACACACCGTCCCGCTGGGACTTCGACGTGTCGAAACCGCGTTGGTAAATCATACTACGCTGGAACCGTGGGACGTTGTATGCACCACGCCGGAGGCGTTGGCCGGGCTGCTCGGTCCGTGGGTCAAGGTCGTCGGCATAAGCAGCAGCGACCCGCTGGGCAGGGGGATGAGCAATACGACAACGACCAGCTTTTGGGACGGCGAACTTTACACACGGCACTGGATGCGAAGGATGCTGACCGAGATCGCCCAGGCCAAGAGCAGGTACGGCTTTACGGTCATCGGCGGCGGAGCAGGCGCATGGCAGTGGAATCGTTATGACGACGAGATCGCCGACGAATGTATCGACATCGTTTTCGAGGGCTATTTCGAGCATGGCGGCCCCGAACTGGTAATGGACATAATCGCCGGCCGGGCCGTGGCCGATTATATTTGCCACAAGGAAACGGCCATCGACAGGGTTCGACCCATCCGCGGCGCGTCACTGCTGGGTATCGTTGAGCTTAGCCGGGGCTGCGGACGCGGCTGCCGATTTTGCAGCATGTCCGACAGAAAAATGGGCCACATCGACCCGGATATAATCTGCGCAGACCTGGAAACCAACGTGGCAAACGGCGTCCGCTCCGTGGTCAGCGGCAGCGAGGACTTCTTCAGGTACGGCGCAGAGGGCACAGCCCCGGCGTTCGACAAACTGCACGATTTGTTGACCCGGATGCGGCAGATAGAAGGCCTTTCATTCATGCAGATTGACCATGCAAATATATCTTCGGTCGCACAGTTGACCGACGAGCAGCTCGGAGAGGTCAGATCGCTTTTGACCTGGCACAAACGCTGCGATTATCTGTGGGTGAATATGGGCATCGAAAGCGCCAACGGTCAACTCGTCGCGGCCAATTGTCGTGGCAAAATTTCTCCGTATCGCCCGGACGACTGGCAGGACGTGGTCCGGCAGGTCGCCGAGAAGATGAGTCGGACGGGTTTTTATTCGGTGTTCAGCATCGTGCTGGGACTGCCCGGCGAAACCGGCGAAGATGTCGCAGAGACGCTTAGGCTCGTAAAGTATCTGGAATCCAAACGGGCGGTGATATTCCCGGTCTTTTACGAGCCGTATCGCCCGGAGGAAATTCGCCAGGGACTTGGCTTCCGGGTAGAAAATATGCGAGCGGACCATCTGGAACTTTATCGCAGTTGCTACGAGAACAACTTCAGGGAAGTGCCCAGGATATTCTGGGACAATCAGCGGGCCGGGGGGGTGTCCCTTCTCAAGCGTTCGCTGATGCGGATTCTCGGCAGAGGAGAGGTACGCGCATGGCGGAAGAAATTCGACCTGATCGGCAGGGACATCGCCAGCCGAGGGGATATTGAGGGGGTCAAAAATGCCGGATGACGCGGTGGATTCTATTACGGATGTGAGTGGGCCGGGGCATAACGTCCCGCAGAGCAAAGAACACCGTGACAGGCTCGGTGCGTTTGTGCGAGAGTATGTTGGCCGCGAAAAACTGGTAGCGCCGCTGTCGATGGGTGAGCTTCGTGTGCATTCGCAGCGGGTTGTCCAACGGGCCGGGTTTGCCGATAAGTTCGTGGATTTTACCGCGGTGCTCCTCGGCAACGAGACATGGCGCAGCATCGTTGCGAGGATTCCCTATGAGCGTCGGCTGCTCCTGCTGCCCCAGTGCCTGCGCAGCGTCAAAAACTGTCGCGCAGAGATCGACGATCTGGGCCTTATCTGCGACCATTGCGGCAGTTGCGTCATCGACGAACTGCAGGATCAGGCCCAGAGTCTTGGCTACGCCGTGCTGGTCGCGGAGGGTTCGCCGATGGTGATGAGCCTGATCGAATCCGGCAAAATCGAAGCGGTCATCGGCGCAAGCTGCCTGGCTGTCCTGGAACGAACATTCCCATACATGGAGGCTGGGGCGATACCCGGCATCGCGATACCACTGCTGCGCGACGGCTGTGTCGAAACCGGCATGGACATGGACTGGCTCTGGGAGGCGATTTACCTCAACAGCGACCAGCGATGCGGCTGGCTCAATCTCGGCGACCTGAAGGATCGTGTCCGGGGGTGTTTTTCGAAAGATTCGGTCAGCCGCCTCCTTGGATTGGGACAGGGCGACAGCCAGGTCGAACAAATCGGCATGGAATGGCTGGCAGGGGCCGGCAAGAGATGGAGACCGATTCTTACCGCCGGGGTCTATGATGCCATACTTCCATCGGCCGGCAGCGAGGTCTGCGCCGAACTCTGTGCCGCCGTCGTAGCGGTGGAGTGCTTCCACAAGGCATCGCTGATACACGACGACATCGAAGACGACGACCGGCAGCGATACGGCCAACAGACATTGCACAGACGCTACGGCGTGCCCATAGCCCTTAACGTCGGGGATTATTTACTCGGCGAAGGGTATCGCCTGCTGGCGGACCTGGACATCGACGACAAACGAAAGGCACGGATGCTCTACGTCGCCGCACACGGACACAGACGACTCTGTATCGGCCAGGGCAGGGAGCTGGCCTGGATGCGTCGGCCCGGCAGACTGACCCGGCAGGAGATTATAGAGATTTTCCGATACAAGACATCACCCGCCTTCGAGGTCGCCCTGAGACTCGGCGCGATACTTGCCGGATGCGATGACGAAATTGGACAGATCCTCGCAGATTACAGCGATGCACTCGGTGTAGCCTACCAGATACGCGACGACATCGAAGACTTCCGCAGGCACGATTCGGACAGTGACCTGGCGGCGATGCGGGCAATGCAGGCAATGCGGGCGATGCGGCAGTCGGTGCTCTTCGCGATAGCCTGCCAGCGAGCCGAAGGCAAAGACGCAACGTTCCTGGAAGGACTCTGGGCCGAGGACGTTGACCTGAAGAGTGTTCTGGGCGATGTTGAAAAAATCTTCGAGAAGCTCTCAGTCCAGGCTGAAGCGCTGGCACTGCTGGAAAGCTACAAGACAAAGGCCCTTCGCTGCCTGGAAAGACTGAACAATTCAGCCCTGAAGACGTTGCTGCGGCGTGTGGTCTGCAAAATATTCAATGACATTGAGTTGCTGGAGTGCTGCGATGACTATAAGGCTGGACATGCTGGCCGCGGTGAGCAGGGCGACTGAACATCTGGGCGATTCGGCCGGGGTGGCCAGACGCTTCCTCGCCGAGAAGTTCAACGCCGACGGCGGCTTTGCCGACCGGGCAGGCCAAAGCGACCTGTACTATACGGTCTTTGGCGCCGAGGCGCTCTGCGGACTGTCGGGCCACGTCGATGCAGTCGCCATGCGGGGCTACCTGGAGGGCTTCGGTGACGGCAGGGGGCTTGACATCGTCCACCTCGCATCACTTGTACGCTGCTGGGCGGACGTTACCGACGGACAGATCGACCAACATATCCGCAACGCCCTGGCCTGCCGGCTGGAGACGTTCCGAAGCGACGACGGAGGCTACGGCAGCGATACAGATTCGACGACCGGCACGGCATACGCGTGTTTTCTGGCGTTGGGCGCCTGCCAGGACCTCTGCAAAGACATGTCCGACGCTGAAGGCATGGCCAGATGCGTCCAGTCCCTGAAACGCGATAACGGCTCCTACGCCAACGACCACGCCGTTGAAAACGGAGCCACCGCCACAACCGCCGCGGCGATGATGGTGCTCCACTGCCTGGGCAGGGACATCGACGCCAAGACGACGGACTGGATGCTCCGCCGATGCCGCGCCATAGGCGGATTCCTGGCGATGGAGCTTTCACCGATACCGGATATGCTTTCAACAGCCACGGCCCTTCACGCACTGCGGACCGTCGGGGTTGACATCGAAAAAATCAAGGATCCATGTATTGACTTTTGCGACAGTCTCTGGGATGTTGGCGGCGGCTTTTGCGGAAGCTGGCTCGACGAAACGGTTGACTGCGAATATACTTATTACGGCCTGTTGGCCCTGGGGAACCTGTAAAAATGGTAACCGTTCACAGTTTTTCCTGTTAATCTCGCCCATCAGACAGCATCAAAAAAATCCGTGAACGGTTACATATTATCGAATCCCAACAAATCGGCATCGATTCTCAGCCCGGCTGAATAATCGGCCAGGAAAATCGTTTGGCTTTTTGACACCCAATGAAGTATTTTATGAACGGAAAAAATTAACCGGATAACAAAACAGGATTTGACTCAGCTGCACTTGGGAGTTGAATCCGCCAAATATTCATGGGAGAACATTAAATGTTTAGCAAAGAAAATGGCATTGTCCCCGTAAAGGGCGGTCAGTACAAACCGCTTACACAGGACCAGGTCGAAAAGCTGCAAAAAGCAACGATCGAGGTGCTGGAAGAAGTTGGGATTAATGTTCAGCATAACGACGCGCTGGAACTTATGAAATCCAACGGTTGTGAAGTTGATTTTGATAAGCGGACAGCAAAGATCTCCGGATCGGTTCTGAATAAATTTGTGGCGATGGCTCCGAGCGAATTTCTTTGTGCCGGGCGAGATCCTGAATATGACATTGATCTCAAGGCTAACGATGATGTCTATTCGCTTGGCGGGGCCGGTGCACTGAATTATCTGGACCTTGACGGCAATCGCAAACCCTCGACTGTAGCTGCTTTACAAGATTTTATCAGGCTCGAGGATACTCTTGAAAATTTGGATGTCGCTCATTTTCTCCTGACTCCACAGGATGTCGATCAACTGGGTTATGAAATGACGGTTTTTGGACAAATGCTGTTAAATCAGCAAAGGCATTTCTATACCCTGCCAGGTGGATTCCGTGAAGGCATAGAGTGGCAACTGAAGATGGCTGAAGTTTTAGTCGGTCCAAAGGAAAACTTTAAAAAGCGTCCCATCTTTACCGCCGGTCTATGCTTAACCCATCCACTCACCCATCGGCATGGTTTTGTCGAAGAGCTTTGGGCTTGTGGTGAATACGGCGTGCCGGCCTATATTGAAGCAGATTCAATTGCCGGAGCCTGTACACCGATGACTATCAGCGGTTGTGCGGTTGAAATCAATGCGAATGTACTTGCAGGTATTGCTGTCGCACAAATGAAAAATCCTGGAGCACCTTGTGTTTACGCTTCATCGTCAGGAATACTTGATTTCAGATCTCTTGATTTTGCCGGAAGCGCACCGGAGAGCACCTTGCTGCACATGGTTTCAACGCAACTGGCCCATCATAACGGCTTGCCGTATTACGGGGCTAACACTCCTGATTCCAAACTGCCCGACGCTCAGATGGGTCTTGAGGCGATGCAGCATATCCAGATGCTTGCAATGGCAGGGTGTAATCTTATTCACGTATCGATCGGTAATCTTGAGATGATGAAGCTTGCCAGCTTTGAGGCGTGTCTGATTTCCAATGAAATATTTGGCGCCGCTTACAGGATCCTTCAGGGTGTTGATTGCAGCGATAAAGCGATCGGCGTTGATGTGTTTAAAGAGGTTAGGCATGACAGCCGTTATCTTGAGACGATGCATTCGGTAGATTTCGCAAGATCGAACGAACGATGGGAACCTAAGCTGATCGATAGAAATTGCTGGGATACCTGGATGGATCGCACCGGCGGTAAAGATATGGCACAGCGTGCCAATGTTATGGCAAGAGATATACTTGAAAAGCATCATCCGGAATATGTAACACCGGAGCAAAGAGCAGAGATCGAACAATTGTGTAAAGAAGCCGAAAACTGGCTTATAGAAAAACGAAAAAATTACGGTGTCGAATAAAACTTTTGCAAGGAGAACAAAATGTGTGCAAAATTGGCCGTTAACGGCGGTAGTAAAATAGTTCCGGAAGGTTTGCAGAAAGGCTGGCCTCCGATCAATCAGGATGATATTGACGCGGTAGTCAATGTGCTTAAAAAGGGCGTTTTATGGGGTCCTGTGGAAGAGCAGGTCGTCGGTCTTCAGGATGATTTTGCTCAGTACATCGGGGCTAAACATGCATTGGTGGTCAATTCAGGCACAGCGGCACTGCATGCGTCAGTTGTTGCAGCCGGTGTCGGACCTGGGGATGAAGTGATTACGCCTGCTTATAGTTTTTGGGCAACCGCCCAGGCGATAATAGCCCATAACGGTATCCCGATTTTCACTGATATTGACCCGGATTCGATGAATATGGATCCGAGTAAGATCGAAGAAAAGATCACCGAGAAGACCAAGGCGCTAATGCCTGTTCACGTCCATGGTTTATGTTGCGATATGGATGCGATCAATGCGATTGCCAGGAAACATAACCTGAAAGTTATTGAAGATGCTGCTCAGGCTGCTGGTGCCGGCTACAAGGGCAAGAGCGCAGGCGTACTCGGCGATGTAGCTGGGTTCAGTCTCAATGGCAGCAAGAACCTGCCGGCCGGCGAAGGCGGAATTGTAACAACCAATGATGATGAGATGATGGATCGCGCACGAAAGATGGCGATGTTCGGTGAAAAGGTTGTTCCCAGGGGCCAAATTAGGCTCTATGATGCTCAGATCATGGGATTCAACTATCGTAACAATGAGATGGCAGACGCACTCTGTCGTTCCTTCCTCAGGCGTTATGACCAGCTTCAGGCGGGCAGAGCGTCGAACTGTGAATATCTAAACGCTGAGCTTGGCAAGATCAAAGGCGTTCGTCCTCCGGAAGTTCCAGATGGCTATGTACATGCATGGCATCTTTACAAGGTTCGCCTCTATCCTGAGCAACTTGGCATAACTGATATGCACGTCAAGCGTTTCCGCTGGGCGATCCACAAAGCCCTGGTTGCCGAAGGTGTTGATATGTTTGAGTGGCACAATATGCCGGTTCCTGCTCAGAGCATCTTTAGAAACAAGGACGCTTACGGTAAGGGTGAGCCCTGGACCGGAGCACATGCAGGCCAACAGGCGCGCGATATGGTTTATGACCCGTTTGACTATCCTGTTTGTGTTGACATGTTCGACAGGTCATTCTGTATCAATGGTATTTACCCGCCCAACGATCTCGAACTGATGAAGCTTGTCGTCGAAGCATTCCAGAAGGTATTTAATAACCTGGACGAAGTGCTTGAATTTGCCAAAACAATCACGTTCCCGACGATGCCGGGCGAAAACAGAGAAATCTAACGGAGGTTTTATTATGTCTGACTATAAAGATCTGGCTAAGATAGTCCTGAAGGAGCACGAGCAGGTTCTGATGGCAGTCGATGAGGCGGAAGTTGAAAAGCTTCTTGATGCGATCGCAGAGGCCGGGTGCATCCAGGTTTTTGGCATGGGCAGGATGAAGTGTGCGGTTCGGGCGTTTGTTATGCGTCTGATGCACATGGGTCTGGATGCTCATGTGGTTTATGACACGACGTGTCCGAATCTGGGCAAAGGCGATCTTTTGATCGCTAACGCGGCATGTACGACGATAGGGTATACTGTTATGCAGTTTGCCAGGAAAACCGGGGCCAGGGTTGCCGCGATTACCGCTAATCCCAATTCCAAAGCCGCAGCTTTATGCGATTTGATAGTTAATCTTAAAGGGCAGGTACATGGCGGCAGGGATTACGAAATACCCTCTGTTCAGCCGATGGCGGCGTTGTTTGAGCAGACGATATTTGTATTTGAGGATATTATCATTCAACTGCTGATGAAAAAGCTTAATATAACAGCCGAGCAAATGGCCGGGAGGCACACCAATCTGGATGGTTATATGGATTTCAATATTGATGACGAATAAATGAAAGGGTGATAGATATGTCAGCAAGAACAGCACGAGCGAATCTGCTCGATAAGCCTAATGGCAAGTTTGTTGTAGGTCAGTATCCTCTGCCTGAGCCAAAAACGGGCGAGGTTTTGATGAAGATTGAGATGTGCGGTATATGTGGAACGGATATTCATACCTGGCGTGCACCGGCTGAGGCCGTATTTGGCCTGGAATATCCGATCAGCCTCGGGCATGAAATATCCGGTATTATCGAATCACTTGGCCAGGGTGTTACGACAGATTCTGTCGGCACGCCGGTGAAGGTTGGTGACAGAATTGGTGTGATACCCGCTATCCATTGCGGAAAATGTTATTTCTGCAGGATCGCAAAGACGCCTGAGAAATGCACCAAATGGAAAACGTATGGCACCTGGCCCAAAGCGGATCAACCGCCGCATTTCACCGGTGGCTATGGAGATTATCTATATATTCATGATACCAACTCATTCTTCATCAAGTCAACAACGTCGGCAGAACGAACCGCTTTTCTTGAACCCATGGCCGTTGTTGTTCATTCCATGCTTCACGCCAACATAAAGCCCGGCGATACGGTTGTCGTTCAAGGTTCCGGCCCTATCGGGTTGCTTACCACCGCTTGCGCCAAAATCTCTGGAGCCTCTTTGGTAATCGCAACCGGCAGACGTAATAAGGCTCGTGTCGAGTTAGCCAAAGAGATGGGGGCCGATTATGTGATGCTGTCGGCTGAGATGCCCACAGAAGAACAGCGAAAGCGATTTGTGATGGATAAATCATTGAATAATGTGGGGGCTGATATCGTGATCAATACGGCTGGAACAACACAGGCGTTTAAGGAATGCTTTAATTTCGTCAGGGACAGCGGCACGATTGTCGAGGTTGGCAATTTTGTGGACTCCGGAACATTTGATTTTAACCCATGCAAGCATCTTTGCGAAAGAGGGATAAAGATCATCGGCAGTTTTGATAATGAAGCCGAGCATTTTGTTCGGGCGATGCCGATTATTGCGGATAAAAGAATTCCATTGGAAAAGCTTATAACAAATAAAGTCCCTCTTGGGGATGTCGAGCTTGTTCTTGCTGCTATTGAAAAGGGCGGGAAGCTCGATGATAAGGAAATCGTAAAGGCAATAATGGTGCCGGCTTTATCGGAAAGGGAATAAGATGCTCAGAAATATACCCGCCTGTATTTCGCCTGAAATGATGTACACGCTTATGAGCATGGGACATGGCGACGAGATTGTCTTAGCCGATGCGGATTTTCCGGCTGAGACAAATTCGGACAACGTTATTCGCGCTGACGGTTTGGATGTTGCGACTCTTCTTGAAGCGATTCTCCCGTTTTTTCCACTGGACCCCTTTGTGGATCAACCGGCTGTCACGATGGATTGTTCGGAGTGGGGCGATGAGCCTGAGTCTTACGAGCGTTTCAGGAAGATAATCGAAAAGCACTACGATAAGTTTACGGACTTTGAATTGGAAAAACGGTTTGATTTGTATGACAGGGCCAAAAAGGCTTTCGCGGTAATAGTTACCAGCGAAGCTGACGGCAATGTGATCCTGAAAAAAGGTCCTGTTATGATGTGATCGTGTTTTCTTCCGACATCGGTATCATAAAACCATCGGGCAGGATATTTGCCAAAGCGATGGAAGGCTTTGATGTGGGTGTCTCGAAGGTTGTTTACATCGGCGACAGTTTTAGAAGGGATGTCACAGGTGCCAGGAATATTGGAATGTCAGCGGTATGGATACGGCATGGTCAGGTTTTGGAAGAATGTAATATTTGCCCTGACCTTATTATTAACGATCTGCGTGATTTATACCCTTCAGGGTAGTAAAATCCCGCGAGTAAAGTTTTAGCCACTGTTATTGTTGCAGGGCTGCTTAGCCGCGAACAAACGGGAATTGGCAATCGCTGGCAGCATACTTAGAGCCAAAGTAAAGATCGAACTTTAAGCATAAGGAAAGCAAAGGATGGATAAAAAGGTCATGGTTGCCGGCCATTTGTGTTTGGATATTACGCCGAAGTTTCCCGATTCTGTGCCGTTAAGCATTGACGATGTTTTTACGCCGGGGCATTTGACAAATATTGGAGATGCGGTGTTGTCGGCTGGTGGTGTTGTTGCTAATACGGGTCTTGCGATTGACAAACTTGGTCTTAAGGTTTTTTTAAACGGCAAAATCGGTGACGATGCATTCGGCGATATAATAAGAGACAAGATCACTGACACCAGGACCAATGCTATGAAGATTGTCCACGGTCAGAGTAGTTCTTATACGATTGTGCTGGCATTGCCTGGGGTCGATCGTTTTGTGCTGCATAATCCCGCCACGAACGATACGTTCGGGCCTGAAGATATTGATTACGATACTGTTAAGGAATGCTCGCTGTTCCATTTTGGTTACCCTACCCTGATGAAGCGTATGCATGAAAAAGACGGCATAGAACTTGCCGAGATATTTAAAAGAGTAAAGGATCTGGGAGTTACTACGAGTCTTGATATGGCGATGCCGGACCCTTCTGCTCGGTCCGGGCAGGTGGACTGGATGAAGATACTGGAAAAATCCCTGCCTTATGTTGATATATTCCTGCCCAGCCTTGAAGAGATCGTCTTTATGCTCGACAAGGGTCTGTTTGAGAAGCGAAAGTCGCAACAGGCAGATCGGGATCCTGTCTGGGTGTATGAGTCCGAGGATTGCACGAGGATATCGGAGAAGTTGCTTTCGCTTGGTGTTAAGATCGTTGCAATCAAATGTGGAATTCGAGGGCTTTATCTGCGGACAGCAGACAGCGGACGGCTAAGTTCTATCGGCAGTGCCTGTCCGGAAGATGTCGAAGGCTGGAGCGAAAGAGAATTGTGGGCTGGGACATTTTTGGCGGAAAAATTCAACTCTGCACTTGGCGCAGGAGATGCGACAATAGCCGGATTTTTATGCGGGCTTATCCGTGGGTTCTCGCCGGAAGATTGTTTACAAATAGCAAATACGGTCGGATGGCAGAATGTACAGGCTGTCGATGCGATCAGCGGTATAGGTGATTGGCAAAGTGTAATAGAATTGATCGAGAATAAAAATCGGGATCGCAATCCTGTCCGGCTCGATGAGAATCGGTGGCGATATTCTGAGCACAGACAAGTTTATAGCGGCCCTTGTGATAAGTGCAAACTTTAACCCGTTAACAAAACAGGATTTGACTCAGTTGCACTTGGGAGTTGAATCCGCCCAACTAATTAAGGAGCGTGTTTTATGTTTACAAGAATTATAAGTGTTGTCAGTTTAGTTTTTGTTATTCTTATTTCTCAGGGGTGTACTCAAATGGACAGACCGGTTAAGCGTTTCGGCCAGTTGGCACAGATCAAACCGGGTCAAATTGAAAAATACAAAGACCTCCACGCTAAAATCTGGCCCGAAGTTGTAGAAGAACTAAAAAAGTATCATGTCCGGAACTATTCGATCTATATGAAACAATTAGAACCTGGGCAACAACCCTTCTTGTTTGGCTATTTTGAATATACCGGCAAAGATTTCGATGGTGACATGGCAAGAATGATGGAAAATCCAACCGTCCAAAAATGGGAAGATACCGCAGGCGGCGAGTGTCTTAAAGACATGTCCCCTGACGGTAAAGGCGTGTGGTGGGCCGGTATGGAGGAGGTTTTCTACACCAAAGGCGATACCGGGACAAAAATTGACAATTCGAAAGTGCAGCGATACGGTTCGGTGATAGGTGTCCGCCCGGAAGTGGTCGATGCTTATAAATTGATTCATAAATATCCCTGGCCGCCGGTGATGGATGCTATCAAAAATGGCAAAATCAGGAACTACCCGATTTATTTGCACGAAATCGATGGTAAGCTATACCTGTTCGGCTATTTTGAGTATATCGGGGATGACTTTGATACTGATATGGCAAAAGTTGATGCCGACCCAGCCACGAAAGCTTGGATCAAATTCACGGACCAGCTCTGCCAACTCCCAATCCCTACACGTGCTGAGGGGGAATGGTGGGCGAATATGGAAAGTGTTTTTTATATGGAATAGGTAACCGTTCATAGTCGGAAACGCTGCGTTAAAACGCACCCTACGTGCTAAAATGTTACGATAATATTAACTGAGTATCTGAGCCGACGAGAATGGGCCGCGACCGAGCTCGTCGGAGTCGGCTCAGATGCGGACAATCGCAAAAATACTTTCTGAAAAATGCCTAAAACTCCTTCAATTGGCTAAAATGTTGAATTACTGTGAACGGTTACTGGAATAGCTATTTCCGTTAAATTTAGGACCGTTTGAGATGTTTTTTGAAATGGAAACCCTATGTTTGACATGAATATTGGTGTATTGGATACTGGGATCGTACTGTTGTTTCTTGCGGTCATGCTTGTGCTCGGGTGCTGGGTCGGATGGACACAGCGCAGAGGGTCACAAGGTAGTGATTATTTTCTTGCCAGCCGTTCACTTATCTGGCCGGTGATAGGTCTTTCGCTGTTTTCGACTAATATTTCAACGATTGAGTTAGTTAGCCTTGCCGAAGAAGGGTATAAAAGCGGCCTGGTCTATGGTAATTTGGAATGGATGGCCGCATTGTCCCTCGTGGTGCTTGCGATATTTTTTGCCCCCTTCTACATCAGCAGTAAGGTTGCGACGCTGCCGGATTTTCTTCTTAAAAGATATAACAATAAATGCCGTGTATTCCAGGTCGTTATAACGATCTTTTCGGCGATATTTATACATACAGGTTTTGCCTTGTTTGCGGGTGCCAAGGTAATGGAAGGACTTTTCGGCCTGGATATTATGTGGAGTATAACGATTGTCCTGTTGCTTACCGGTTTTTATACGATTGTTGGCGGGCTAAAAGCGGTGGTGCTTACCGATTCGGTGGCGACGGTTGTTCTTATCCTGGGCAGCGTGATAATGGCTGTTATCGGGTATGACAAGGTAGGCGGCTGGGAAGGGATCAAGGAAGTCGTTGACCCGGAAAAACTCACTCTTCTTCGTTCGGCAGCCAGCGCCAAAGCGACTGGTGCAGCCGATATGAACTGGTATTCGATATTGCTGGGCTATCCAATCATCGGTATATGGTATTTCTGTACCGACCAGACGATTGTTCAGCGTGTTCTCGGTGCCAAAGATGAAAAGCACGCACAATTGGGTCCGATCTTCGCCGGTTTCATTAAAATCCTGCCGATCTTCATCTTTGTTTTGCCGGGCGTTATCTGTTTTGCTCTTATCCAGAAAGGCATGCTCGGTGCTTTACCGCTTGATGCCGATGGCAATCCTGATACTGCTCAGACTTACGGGTTTTTGCTGGCGGAGATTTTGCCTGTAGGTGTTAAGGGAATCGTGGCAGCTGCAATGCTTGCGGCATTGATGAGTACAATTTCCAGTGCTCTTAACTCTATTGCCACGGTTTTCTGTTACGATATTTATAAGCCTCTTCGGCCCGACTGCACTGAAAAGCAAATGGTTTTGGTTGGTAGGGTCGCGACAATTATTGCCATGGTTCTTGCGATAATGTGGGCTCCGAGAGTGGCTGATTTCGAGAGTATCCTTCAGGGTAATACTTCGATGATATGTTATATAGCTCCAAGTCTGACCGCTGTTTTCCTCGGCGGTGTATTATGGAAGGGCGCCTCGGGTCGAGGTGCGTTTATCACACTTTGTTTCGGCACAGCTATTGGAGCCGTTATTTTCGTGTTGGACTTCTTTATGGGAAAATGGGACATTTCCTTCATGCTGACCAGTTTTTATATGTTCGTCGTCTGCGTTGCGATACTGTTCTTGTCTTCTATTGCATTTCCACAGGAACATACCGAGGAGAGTCGGAAGCTAATATGGGATAATCCCCTGGACGCCCTGAAAAGACCCGGATGGAAAGGTGTTGCTAATTATAAATTCCTTTCCGCTTTGCTGCTGGTGATCATGCTTGTGCTCTATCTGATTTTTGACTTGCACTTAATTTAAAAGCAACCGTTCACAGTTTTTCCTGTTAATCTCGCCTATCAGACAGCATCAAAGAAATCTTTCTTTTTTGACAGGATAACAGAATGAATATATACCGCTGGCGATTGAAAATTCCCGTTTGTGCGCGGCTAAGTGGCCTTACAACAGCAACAGTGGCTAAAACTTTACTCGCGGGATTTTACTACCCCCAAGGGTATAAATCCTTCACTTTTCGCTTTACTTCTACTTTATCTTTGATGCCTGCGTCAATCATACATGGGGGCTTTGCCCCCAAACCCCCAGCATTTACCGCTTTACGGCCAACGGCATGCA